>OGMW01001991.1_pt1 | contig 15361 bp, 12 predicted proteins | sample 1573281 | NCBI WGS metagenome assembly OGMW01 (sample SAMEA2581907, study PRJEB24529) | metagenome | biome: Human gut stool | place: China | collected 2011
GGTCTGGGCTATCAGCTGATAACCCAGGGGCTGGTGTAAACAAGCCCTGATGTTGCCCAACAGCTTCGGTTGGGACAATAAAGCTTTCGATTTTAATCGAGAGTTGTTTACAACGATTTTTTTGTCAATCTGACTATTCCGTGCGTTCAAAGACGAAGCGGCCGTTAGTCATCGTGGCCATGGCGCGCACATGACGGATATCTTCAGGTGCAACCGTGAAGATGTCATCCGAGAGCACGACCAGGTCGGCAAAGTAACCCGGCAGCAGGCGTCCCTTAACATTTTCCTCAAAGCTCACGTAAGCACTGCCGACAGTGTAGGCGTCAATGGCTTCGTAGATGTCGAGTGCCTGCTCCATATGGAAGCCTTCAGCGGGCTCACCGCGGAGGTTTCTGCGGGTGACAGCGCAGTAGAGGTTGTCAAAGGGGCTGATTTCCTCGACAGGGCAGTCCGTGCCCAGACTGACCGGCGTGCCGTTGTGCAGCAGCGTACGGAAGGCGTAGCTGGTGCCGGCGAGTTCCTCGCCCACACGGTCCTCTACGATCGAGATGTCATAGTGCAGGAAGATAGGCTGCACGTAAGCGAGCACCTGCTGCTGAGCAAAGCGCTCGAGCAGTCCGTTATCGGTGATCTGCACATGCACCACACCGAGGCGGTGGGGGTTTTCACCGTTCTGTGTGTAGGGCAGGTAGGCATCGAGAGCGCGTTCGATAGCACCGTCGCCGATGGCATGCATCGCCACCTGACAGTCATTCTCCACAGCAAGACGAACCATATTGGCAGTCTGCTCCGGTGTCAGGGTGGCAATACCGGTGACAGACGGATCATCGTGATAGGGCTGACGCATCAGTGCGGTGCGGGCGCCGAGGCTGCCGTCAAGGAACATCTTGAGCGGCCCGATGCGGTTAAAGTCAGAGCCCACACCGGTGCGGAAACCTGCATCAAGGAAACGCTGGAAGCCGTTGGGTTCCATGAAGTTCACCTGATGGTAGATTCTCACCAGAGGATTTTCCTGAGCGATCTCATCGTACAGACGCCACATCTGTTCCCAGTTGCGCGGACGCATGTCCATGGTCTGCACGGAGGTGACACCGTTGCTGAGGGCATAGTGCATGGCCTGCACGAGCTGTCTCTTGACATCCTCATCGGTCGGTGTGCGGATGATGGCGAGAACGGTGTCACAGGCGTTTTCACGGACGATACCAACCAGGTCACCATTTTCATCGCGGTCATACTCACCGCCGTCAACCGGCGTGCTGTCGCGGGTAATGCCGGCCATTTCCAGTGCCAGCGAGTTGGCGGTGAGGATGTGACCGCAGGCGCGCTCCAGAATCAGCGGGAACTCGGTCGTCATCGCGTCGAGATCCTCGCGTGTGAGCAGGCGGTGATTGTCGGCGGCAAAGTAGTCCTGATTCCAGCCGCGGCCGTGAAGAACCGTACCCGGAGAGGGATTTCGCCGGGCAATGTATTCCGTGACACGACGGGTGACTTCGGCAATCGATTCGGCACCGAGCAGGTCGATGTCGTCGAGCGTCTGCCCCTTCATGGCCAGGTGCAGGTGAGAGTCGTTAAAACCGGGGATGACTGTTCGGCCTTGCAGGTCAACCACATTAGCGCCTTCGGGCGTTTGTGCAGTGAGTGCGGCGGTGGTGCCGACGGCCTGAATAATGCCGTCCTCGATCAGAAGGGCTTCAGCAAACTGGCCGCGGTTCAGGTAGATGTGGCCGTTAATGAGAAGGGTAATGTTCGACATGATGCGTAATCCTTTAATTCCAAACGGGTAAAACGTCTGAAAAGCTGCATCCATCGATGCAGCCGGCGAGGGGAGAAAAAAATGTGCGGCAGCTGCCGCAGATTTTTTCCCTTCGACAAAGGATTCTGCAATCGATAGCTCCTCCGCAGACGGTGAGGTCTGCGGGAGTCAGGGAGATGTTTTCTCGATGACCAACTGGGCAGTTGTACCCAACTGCTCGTTTCGGCGGTTTGACCTTTCATCAGTGTTTTTGGGTGTCCCCTCGGCTGACTACTTATTCGCACCGCGCCTCTATCCAACTTTTCTGAGGATTACTTTGCCATAAATACAGGCGTGCCGAAGGAGGCAATTTGTATTTCTTTGGGTCATCACAAACCGGATAGGGAGGATTACTGAATCACGCGCGTGCCTGCTAAGACGTTCCTTTTAGGAGAAATAACCAGTGCAGACAGGCAAATAAAAACTCCGGCACAGCCGGCCGGAGTTTTTGCTTGAGAGACAGTCGAAGTTATTCGGTGCGCTGATAGACGAACCGGCCTCCCGTCATGGTGGCATCAACCCTGAGATTGAGGATCTCCTCGCTCGGGATTGTGAAGATATCGTCCGAGAGTACAACCAGGTCCGCATAGAAGCCCGGCAGCAGACGGCCTTTGACATGTTCGTCAAACGAGAAATAGGCCGAACCGGTGGTGTAGGCATCCACGGCATCGTAGATGTCAAGCGCCTCCTGCGGGTTAAAGCCCTCTTCAGGATACGCATCGAGCGTGCGGCGGGTGACAGCACAGTAAATGTTGGCAAAAGGATTGATTTCCTCAACCGGGCAGTCCGAACCGAAGGAAATATGGGTGCCCGTGCGGTGCAGTGTCCCGTAGGCGTAGCTTGTTGAGGCCAGTTCGCTGCCGACACGGTCTTCAACCATGTGAATGTCATAGTGCAGGAAGATGGGCTGCAGATAGGCGGCGACGTTCTGCTGCGGGAAGCGCGCAAGCAGTTCGCGGTCGGTGATCTGCACATGAATCACGCCAAGGCGCAACGGATTGTTTCCGTCGGCGGTGTAGGGCAGGTAGGTGTTGAGGGCAAGCTCCACTGCGCCGTCGCCGATGGCATGCAGAGCGACCTGACAGTTGTGCTCCACGGCAAGTGCGACCATCTCTCTGGTCTGCGTCGGCGTGAGGGTGGCGATGCCGAGCTGACCGGGCTCATCGTGATAAGGTTCGCGCAGCAGCGCGGTGCGTGCACCGAGGCTGCCGTCAAGGAACATCTTGAGCGGCCCGACCCGGTTCCAGGCGGTGCCGTAACCGGTACGGAATCCCGAGGAGAGGAAACGACGGAAGCCGGCGGGCTCCATAAAGTTGACCTGGTGGTAGACACGCAGAATCGGATCCTCTTCGGCCAGACTGTTGTAGACATTCCAGACATACTCCCAGTTGTGCGGGCGCATGTCCATGGTCTGCACGGAGGTCACGCCGTTACTGACGGCATACTGCATTGCTGCTCTGACCTGACGGCGACCGTCCTCAAGAGACGGTGTTCCGCGAATGGCAAAAATCTGGTCACAGGCGTTTTCACGCACCACTCCGTTGAGCTCACCGTTTTCGTCCCTGTCAAAGGAGCCGCCGTCGACCGGCACGCTGTCCCGGGTGAGACCGGCTGCCGCCAGAGCGGCGCTGTTGCAGGTGAGAATGTGTGTGCAGGCGCGCACCAGAATAAGCGGATGCTCTGTGGTGATGGCGTCAAGGTCGGCACGAGTGATAAGGCGGTGGCCGTCGGCGGCAAAGTAGTCCTGATTCCAGCCGCGTCCCTGCAGGACGGTGCCCGCGGGCGGATTGTGTTCGGCGATGAATTCACGCACCCGTGCAGCCACTTCGGCAATCGAGCGGCAGCCGTGCAGTTCAATCTCCTCAAGGAGCTCGCCCTTCATGGCGAGGTGGATGTGCGAGTCGTTGAAGCCGGGAATCACGGTGCGGCCGGCAAGGTCGTAAACCTCGGCATCTGCCGGCGCGGCAGCGCGCATGGCGGCATCGGTGCCTACAGCCTGAATAATACCGTCGGCGATGATCATCGCCTCAGCAAACTGGCCGCGGTTGAGATAGATGCGGCCGCCCGTAAGAAGAAGTGTCTGGGACATGGTGTTTTATTCCTTGTTAAGTGTCTGAAAAAACGAAAAGCTGCATCCATCGATGCAGCCCGGTTCAGAGCAAAAGGAAAAAATGAGCTGTCCCTTGGCCCGTGCAGGAGTTCTGCGATCGATAGCTCCTCCGCAGGCGCTCTGGCCCGCGGGAGTCAGGGAGATGTTCTCTCGATGACCAACTGAGCAGCCGCACCCGGCTGCCCGTTTCGGCGGTTTGACCTTTCGTCAGTGTCTTCGGGTGTCCCCTCGGCTGACTACTCATTCGCACCGCGCCTCTATCCAACTTTTCTTCGCCTTACTTTGCCACGGCTGCAGGCTTTTATGCAAACGAAAGGGCCGTAATCGGCCCTTTCGTTATTGCGTATCAACAGGACTAGAAGATACCTGCTAAGGGAGCCTGCTTAGCTCCCCGAAAAGGTACCAGTCAACACTTCTCAGTTCTTTGCGTTCACAAAGAGCTCTGCGATCTGGATGGCGTTCGTTGCGGCGCCCTTGCGGATCTGGTCGGCACAGCAGAAGAGGGTGAGCGTTTTGGCTGCCTTCTTGGGACCGGCGGAGAGATCGCGGCGGATGCGGCCAACGTAGACCAGGTCCTGGTCGCTCGTGAGCAGCGGCATCGGATAGTGTTTGGCTTCCGGATCATCCCAGAGCTTGACGCCCGGAGCATCCTTGAGCAGCTCACGGGCCTCTTCAGGGGTGATTTCCTTTTCAAACTCCACGGTGAGCGCTTCGGAATGCGAACGGATGATCGGCACACGCACACAGGTGCAGGCCACGCGCAGTTTGGGCTCGTGCAGAATCTTGCGGCCTTCGTTCTGCATCTTCATCTCCTCCGAGGTGTAACCCACGTCGTTGAAGCCGCCAATCTGCGGAATCAGGTTGTAGGCGATCGGATAGGGGAAGACGGAGCGCTCGCAGCTGTTGGGATCCTCGGCGCGAACCTGTTCCTCGAGTTCGGCAATGCCGCCGAGCCCGGCACCGCTCACGGCCTGATAGGTCGAGGCGATCAGACGGCGCACACGGCACTTTTTGTGCAGCGCGGCAATGGCCGTCAGACCGATAATGGTGGCGCAGTTCGGATTGGCGATAAGACCGTGCCCGGTGAAGGCATCCTCGGGGTTGATTTCGGGGATGACGAGCGGCACATCATCGTCGAGACGGAAGGCGCTCGAATTGTCCACGACCAGAATGCCCTGTTCGGCTGCACCGGGCAGGTACATCTTGGCGACATCGTTGTCGGCGGCGCCGAGCAGAATATCCAGCCCCTTAAAGGCTTCCTGACTCGGGAGCTGCACTTCGATATTTTTGTTTTTGAACTTGAGTTTTTTGCCGGCAGAGCGTTCACTGCCGAACAGACGCAGTTCTTTGATCGGGAATTTGCGCTCGGCGAGCACAATCATCATCTGCTGACCGACAGCGCCCGTGGCGCCCAGAATGCCGACGTTTAAAAGTTTTTTCTTAGCCATGATTCTTTACTCCTTACGCTCAAAGCGTTGTGCTGAGACGGGTTAACGTGCATCGGCAAACGTGTTGTACAGGCAGGCGACTGCACGTTCAAAGTCGCCGTTATTCACGCCCACGATAATGTTGAGCTCCGCACTGCCCTGCGAAATCATCCGGATGTTGATGCCGGCCTGACCGAGGGCGGAGAAGAGCCGCCCGGAGGTGCCCGAGCGAGCGTTCATGTTGCGCCCCACAATGGCAATCAGGGCGAACGGTTCGGTGAGTCGCACGAGATCTGCATCGGTTTTCGCCTTGATACGGGCAATGATTTCATGAATGTTGTCCTTGACGTCAGCCTGGTTGACCACGACGCTGAAGGAGTCAATCCCGGAGGGCAGATGCTCAACGGAAATCTTGTACTGCTCAAAAACTTCAAGCACCGTTTTGATAAAGCCGATCGCATTGGACATGTGTTTTTTGGAGACTTCAATGGCGATGAAGTTCTTCTTGCCGGCAATACCGGTCACAATCGGATCATTGGGATCGGGATCAATGGAGTCGAGCACGATCGTGCCGGGGTCCTCCGGACGGTTCGTGTTGAGCACCTGCAGCGGGATATTCTGTTCGCGCAGCGGGAACACGGCCTCCTCGTGCAGAACGCTCGCCCCCATGTAGGAGAGCTCACGGAGTTCCGAGAACGTGATGCGTTCAATACCGCGGGGATTCTGCACAATGCGCGGGTCGGTCATCAGAAAGCCCGAAACGTCGGTCCAGTTTTCGTAGAGATCCGCGTTAAGGCAGCGCGCGAGAATCGAGCCGGAAATGTCCGAGCCGCCGCGGCTCATCACCTTGACCTGTCCGTTGGGATAGCTCCCGTAGAAGCCGGGCATCACGAAGCGGTCATGCTTTTCCATCACCTTGAGAAGGTTCTGCTGCGTGAGCTCGTAGTCAAACGAGCCGTCAAAGCGCATCGCGATGACATCCTTCGCATCCACGAAGGGGAATCCCAGAAAGTCGGCCATCAGGCGGGAGGTGAAGTACTCGCCGCGACTCACGATTTCATCAACGCTCATATCAGGGAGACGGCGGCCGAATTCGGCAATCTCCTCTTCGATGGGCGTGGAGAGCCCGAGTGCCTCTTTGATTTCAAAAAAGCGGTCCGTAATCGTTTTGAGCAGAGGGCTCGGATCCACATGGTAGAGCACGTGGGAGTGGCACAGGTAAAGCAGGTCGGTGATTTTGTTGTCCTGCTTGTGGCGTTTGCCGGAGGCGGAAATCACCACAAAGCGGCGCGCGGGATCCGCCTCAACAATGGCTTTGACTTTGCGGAACTGGCTGGCGTCAGCAACCGAGCTGCCGCCGAATTTCGTAATCTTGATCATGATAAAAGGTTTCCTGTCAGCAAAAATTAAAGGGGTTCGAAGGCGAGGAAGGCGTCAAGCTTTCGGGCAAGCGCGACAGCCTCTTCGAGTGTGACGGCGTCGTGCACGTCAGCACCGATATAGGCGCGGCCTGTTAAAAGTGACGGATCACATGAAAGCGACCCGTCAAGGCGGCCCTCCTCAGCTGTTCCCAGCTGACAGTTCAGTAAGTCATGAATAACGGCATCCGCGGTCGGATTGCCGCCTGCCCCCTGAGCCATGAGTGAGAGAGGCCCCAGGACATCACAATCAATGCGCGCGAAGTTAAAGTTCTCTTTGACATTGGCGGCAAGCGTATCCGCACTGACCACCACAGGAACAATGCCGGCGGCATAGCGTCCGTCACGGGCGCGCGAGAGCAGCATCAGGCGCAGATGTTTACCCTGCCCGAGAAGGCTGCGTACAAAGTCGGCCGAAACTTTCTCAATACCGCTCACAGGCATGTCCGGCGAGACCGGCGCCCCGTAGGCGAGCGAGCAGGCAATCACCGCCTTGTTGAGCACATCGCGCCCGGAGATGTCCGCACTCGGATCCGCCTCAGCATAGCCGAGACGCTGAGCCTCACGGAGTGCCTCTTCAAAGGACCAGCCACGGGACTCCATCGCATCGAGCATGAAATTGCAGGTTCCGTTGAGAATGCCTTCAAGGGCATTGACGCGGTCAAAGCGCGTGAGCTTTTTGAGCGTTTCCACAATCGGCATCCCGCCGCCGCAGCTCGCTTCAAAGAGCAGGCGGACGCCTTTGCTGTGCGCGAGAGCAAGCAGACCGGCAAAATCTTTTGCCAGAGCGGCCTTGTTGGCCGTCACCACGTTCAGACCGGCTTCAAGCGCGGCCTGAATATAGCCGAAGGAGGGCTCAGCACCGGGCAGTACATCCACCACCGCATCAAGGTCTTTCTGAGCGAGGACTGTCTCGAATGTGTCTGTCATGCGCGCCTCTGTAGCCTTGCCGGGGCGGCGCAGAATCGAAACCACTTCTATACCGGAGTCGTGTCCGTCAAGAAGCGTCACGAGGGCACGGCCAACAGTGCCATACCCCAGAACAGCAATCTTGAATTTATCCTTTTTCATAAAACCCACTCGTAACGGAATGATGTTGAGTTCAGAAGAATGCGTTAAGCATTCACTCAATATACAGTTAATATAGCGAATGTGAAGTGAAAAACCCAAAAGGAAAACCCTCTAAGGCATTTAACCTAGAGGTGAAAAGAGCCTTGCTCGGGGACTTTCTTACGCTGCGCGTTATGCCAAAATAAGGCATTCCGGCTTTTTCAGTTGAAAATTAAGAGGCAACTATGTTTTATCACAGCACCCGTAATAAAGGTGAAGTCGTGGATTCCCGCCGTGCTATCGTTCAGGGCCTGAGTGAAGATGGCGGACTTTTTGTAAGTGATGCGCTTGGCGCAACAAAAATCCCCCTGAGTGCCCTGATGACAGAGGATTATCTGAGTCTGGCCACGCGTGTGCTGTCTGTTCTGCTTGATGATTTCAGCCCTGAAGAGATTCGGGACTGTGTTGAGAAGGCCTACCGCGGCAAATTCTCCTCGCCTGCCGTCACGCCGGTGACCGAACTGGGCGAGGACTGGCTGCTGGAGCTCTATCACGGACCCACGTCCGCTTTCAAGGATCTTGCTCTGTGTGTGCTTCCGCACCTGATGTCCAGGGCGCTGGAGAAGACCGGGCAGAAGGTGATGATTGCCACCGCGACGAGCGGCGACACGGGCAAGGCTGCTCTGGAAGGCTTTAAGGACGTGCCCAATATCGGTATCAGTGTGTTCTATCCCGAAGGGAAGGTGAGCGCGGTGCAGCGTCTGCAGATGGTGACTCAGGAAGGCGGCAACGTTGCCGTGGCTGCCGTCAGAGGAAATTTTGACGACGTGCAGAGCGCTGTCAAGCGCCTTTTCCTGCAGGGCTCGGGGCGTTCCGACGTGTCGCTGTCCTCGGCGAACTCCATCAACATCGGCCGTCTGGCCCCTCAGGTTGTCTATTACTTTGATGCCTACCGTCAGCTGGTTGAGAAAAAAGTGATCAGCCTTGGTGATCCGGTTGACTTCTCTGTGCCGACAGGCAACTTCGGGGATGTGCTCGCCGGTTACTACGCCAAACTCATGGGGCTGCCGGTGCGGCATCTGATTGTGGCGAGCAATGCCAACAATGTGCTCACGGACTTCCTGACGACGGGGGTGTACGATCGCCGCCGCGCGTTTGAAAAGACCATCAGCCCGAGTATGGATATTCTGATGTCGAGCAACCTCGAACGTCTTCTCTACTACGTCTCCGGTCAGGATACGACGTTTGTCGCCGACATGATGAAAGCCCTCAGAGAGGACGGCGTCTACCGCATTCCTGAAGCGATGCTCGCAGAGATCCGGAAGACTTTCCGCTGCGGCTGGGCTGATGATGAACAGACCTGCCGGACGATCCGGGAAGTCTGGGACGAGGATGGCGTGCTGATTGACACCCATACGGCTGTAGCGGTTCGGGTGGGACGTGCGAACAAGGCCGAAGGGGCGCCGCTGGTCGTCCTTTCCACGGCAAGTCCCTACAAATTCTGTCGTGATGTGGTCTTTTCCATTGTGGATAACGCCCCGGACATGGGGGATGACTTTGCCTACATGGATGCGCTCTCGGGGCTTACCGGCACAGAGCCGCCCAGGGGGCTGAGCGGGCTTAAGAAAATGCCCGAGCGTCACACGGACGTGATTGATGTCGATCAGATGCAGGCCTTTGTTGAGGCTCAGATGAACCGGGTGTATGGAGAGAAGTGATAATGAAGGTTTCTGTCAAGGTTCCCGCAACCTCTGCCAATCTTGGTCCGGGCTACGACTGCCTCGGACTTGCGCTGACGGTTTCCGGCCGTTTTGTTTTCGAGTCTTCGGACCGCTTTGAGATCACAGGCTGTCCGGAAGAGTTCCAGAATGAAAGCAATCTGGTATGGATCGGTTTTAAGCGTGTTTTTGACATTGCCGCTGCGCCGGTCCCGACAGTACACATTCATATTGAATCGGAGATTCCGCTCGCCCGCGGTCTCGGCTCCTCGAGCACCTGTGTTACAGCCGGGGTGCTTGCCGCCAACGAGTTTCTCGGAAAACGCTACAGTGAGGATGAGCTCTTTCAGATTCTCAATGAGCTCGAAGGTCACCCTGATAATGCGGCGGCTGCACTCTACGGCTCGCTTACGGCCGCTTTTATGCATGGCACGGAAGCGGTGGCAATCCGTTACGACACGGATCCGCGCTGGCACTTTGTCGCGATTGTGCCCGACTTCGAAGTGAGCACACACGAGGCTCGTAAACTGCTCAAGCCTGAGGTTCCTCTCAAGGATGCCGTGTTTAATCTCTCGCACACGGTGGCCATGGTCAGGGCGCTTGAAACAGGGGATGCAAAGCTGCTGCGCGCTGCGTGCGAAGACAGACTCCATCAGCCCCTGCGCGCGACGCTCATTCCGCAGTTCGCCGACGTCAGAGAGCGTGTGTATGCGCTCGGCGCTGATGCGTTCGTGATCAGCGGCTCGGGCTCTACGCTGCTTGCAGTGACGGCGTCCGAAGAGGTGGCAGGCCGGATTGTTGATGAGTTGAGCAGAGCCTATCCGGCTTTCCGGGTGCTCTCGCTTAAAGCAGACCGCCACGGGGCGGAGATCAGCACGGAGTGCTGAGCAGTCGGCCCTCTCCAGATGACTTAAACAAATCGCCTCAAGGTCAGCGACTTTGAGGCGATTTAATTTTGCCTGTCAAACGCAGGCGTTCAGTGCGTGGCGCGGCGGATGATGAGGTTGCCGAAGAACTGGAAAATCGAAATGATGGCCAGAATGATCAGCACCGTAAGCCAGATCATGTCGCGGTACCCCATCTGGTAGCCGTAACGGATGGCAAAGTCGCCCAGACCGCCTGCACCGATACAGCCGGCAATGGCCGTTACACCGACAAGGCTCACGAAGGTGATCATGGTCACACGGGTGATGCCCGGGATGCTCTCTTTGAGGTAAACATCCTTGATGATCTCAAAGGGCGAAAAGCCCATGGCGGCACTCGCTTCAATCAGTCCGTGGTCGACCTCGGAGAGCACCTGCTCGATCTGGCGGGCAAAAAACGGGGTGGTTCCGCAAATGAGGGCCACAAACGAGCCGGTGACACCGGACCCCGTTCCGAGCAGAAAGCGCGAAAGCGGAATGAGCAGCACAATCAGGATAATGAAGGGAATTGATCGCACGATGTCGATCAGTCTGTCGGCAAAGGTGAAGACCCAGCGGTTTTCAAGAATGCCGCCTTTGCGCGTCGTTACAAGGAGCACACCGGTGCAGATGCCGAGCACCCAGGCGATGATGCCCGAGACGCCGAGCATGATAAAGGTCTGCTCAAGGCAGGTGAGCAGTTCGGGCCAGAGACGTTCCAGATTGGGTGCAATACTAAAAAGCCAGTCCATGTTAGAGAGCCTCCACAGTGACGTTATGGGCCTTAATGTAGTCAAGAGCCCGGGCGACAGCCTCATCGGAACCCGTGAGCGTTACACCGAGTTTGCCGATGGCCGTGCCGTCAATCAGATCCACATTGCCAAAGAGGATATTGGCGGTGACGTTGAATTCGCGATACAGACTCACGACGAGCGGTTCTCCGGTTTCTTTACCGGCGTAGGTGAGCAGGTACACGGGCAGACCGTTGTTGATGCCCTTGCCCTGTGTTTCCTCCAGATAGTCCTTCAGATCGTCAATATTGCTCGCCGTGTCGATAAACCCTTTTGTGGTGGGTGTCTTCGGACGGCTGAAGAGATCCGTGACATGGCCTTCCTCAATCACCACCCCATGCTCCATCACTGCCGCGTGACGGCAGATATTCTTCACAACTGACATCTGGTGCGTGATGATCACCATCGTAATGCCGAGGCGCTCATTCACAGACTTCAGAAGCTTCAGAATGGATCGTGTTGTCTGCGGGTCAAGCGCACTGGTGGCTTCGTCGCACAGCAGCACTTTCGGATCGTTGGCCAGGGCGCGGGCGATGGCCACACGCTGCTTCTGACCGCCCGAGAGCTGTGAGGGGTAGGTGTTGGTTTTGTCCGAGAGCCCCACTAGTTCGAGCAGAGAAGCGATCTTGGCCTCCTTTTCAGCATTGCTCATTTTGGCGTGTTTGAGGGCAAGACCGACATTCTCGGAAACTGTCCGGCTCGGCATCAGGTTGAAGTGCTGAAAGATCATGCCGATACGGTGACGTGCGGTGCGCAGTTCGTCAGGGCGGAGTTTGAGCAGGTCCACTCCGTCAATGATGACCTCACCCGAGTCAGGACGCTCAAGGAGGTTGATGCAGCGCACAAGCGTGCTTTTGCCTGCGCCGGAGAACCCGATGATGCCGTAGATGTCGCCTTTTTCAATGTGAATGGTCACATCGTTCACAGCAACAACACGACCGTTGTCGGTATCGAATGTTTTTCGAACGTTGTTGAGCTTGATCATAGTGTTCTGTCTGGTTTGAATTTGTGGGTTACTGTGCGGCGACAACCGCAGCGTGTTCGGCCTTGATCGCTGCAAGGAGCCCGGGGTCGAGAATCAGATCGAGGGCGGTGCGGGCAAGAAGCCGGGCGCCAAGCTCAATCGAGCGGAGACCCTTTTCCGAGCAGGCCGCGTCCCGGAAGGCTTCCGAGTGCGGAGTGACCTCTTCATCGGTGATGCTGATCCAGGGCTGGATGGTCGGAATAACCTGAGAGACGTTTCCCACATCCGAGGAGCCGATTGAGCCGGCAGGTTCTTCGTTAAGCGTTTCGCCGCAAGCCAGAAGATGCCGAGCATAGACCTGATCGAAAGAGGGCGTCACAAGCATGTTGTCGACCCGGTTCTGCGAGGGTTTCATCTCACCGCGGGCACCGGTCATGGCGGCAGCTCCGGCCACAATGTCCAGAGTGCGCTGGTAGAGGTTGTCAAGCGTCGGCGCCTTGGCTGCACGCAGATAAAAGAGTGCACGCGCATATTCGGGCACAATGTTGGGCGCAGTGCCACCGTGCGTGATAATGCCGTGGATGCGGACATCCGGGGTGACATGCTGACGCAGGGCATTGAGGCCGTTGTAGGTGAGGATCAGCGCATCAAGCGCATTAATGCCTTTTTCGGGCGAGCTTGCCGCATGGGCGGGTTTGCCGAAAAACTCAATGGAAACCGGCGCACAGGCGATGGTTTCTGCAGAAAGACGGTGGCCGCGACTGGAGGGATGCACACAGAGTGCGGCGTCACAGTCGCGGAAAAAACCTTCCCGCACGAAACTGCCTTTTGCGCTGCCGTTCTCGCCCCCTTCCTCACCCGGAGTGCCATACACACGAACCTCTCCGCCGGTCTCATCGATGACGGACTTGAGTGCGATGGCAGCGAGTGCGCTGGTCGCCCCGAAGAGGTTATGCCCGCAGCCGTGACCGAGACCGGCAAGTGCATCATATTCAGCCAGAAAAACCAGTACCGGGCCGGGACGGGTGCTGCGGTAGGTGGCGGTAAACCCGGTCGGGTATCCCGCGACATCCGTACGCACGGTAAATCCGGCGGCGCTCAGCAGGCTGCTGAGGCGCTCACAGGCAAACACTTCGTGATTGCTGGTTTCCGGACGGGCATGAATATCGATGGCCGCCTGACGGCATGTATCGTAGTGCTGTCGGGCCGCGCGGTCGATGCTTTGGTAGAGGGATTGTGTGTCAGACATTGGCAGAGCTCCAGAAAAGACGGCGTATTCAAAGACAAAAATCGCGGGAAGATAGCTTCCCGCGAGCAGTATTCATCTGAGAATTACTTTTTCGTCGGAGCCGTGGGAGCACCCTGCCAGGCGGGTTTGTAAGCGCCGTTATAGGAGGTGAAGATGACGTTGGCCACTTCAGGCGTCTGATAGGCGGCAACGATGGCCTTGTAGGTCGCGTTGTCCTTATCCTTGGTGCGTGCAACAATCACGTTGACCAGCTTGGCGGCGATCGGGTTGACAGCAGGATCAGTGTTTTCCACATAGATACTGTCCTTGGTCGGATCAAGCTTGGCGGTGAAAGCGTTGCCACCGTTGATAAGAGCGGCGGTAACGTCAGGCAGCAGATTGGCCAGCACGCCGGACTCGGCTTCCATGATCTTGATGTTAAGCGGATTTTCAATAATATCTGTCTTGTTGGCGACATAGCCCTTGGCCGGATCGAGCTTGATCACACCGGCAGATTCGAGCACCTTCAGAGCGCGACCGCCGTTGGTGAGATCACTCGGAATGGCGATCGTGTCACCGGACTTGAGATCCTTGAGGCTTTTGATTTTGTTTTTGTTGTTGTATACGGCGAGCGGGGCGACGATGGTATCGCCGATCGCTTCAATTGCATACTTGTTCTGTTTGATGTCATTGGCAAGGAAGGCCTTGTGCTGGAAGGCGTTCAGATCGATTTCACCGTCATTGAGCGCACGGTTGGGCGTGGCGTAGTCGGTGAACTTCACGAGTTTGACCTGAATGTTCTTGGGCGCAAGAATCTTGTTGACTTCATCCCACTGGGCGTTATAGTCGCCAACCACGCCGACTTTCACGACGGTGACGTTGGCAGCGGGCTTGTCTTCACCGCAGCCGGTGAGAACACCACCGATGACAAGAGAGGCGGAAGCGGCGGCAACGAATTTGATGAGTGTGCGTTTTTGCATTTTATCTGTCCTGTATGTTTTGAGTTTTTTCATTCCCTGCCAGGGCAGAGCGGGTGCAATGCGGCGTGAGGAGTCAAATTGGAAATGCCTCAACTCAGACCGGATGCTCAGGTATCCCGGCGTGGAATGTGCGTTAACAAAAATCAAGAAACTTGGCGATGAGGACCTGCTCTCCGCGAGAGAAGGTTTCGCAACGATCAGAACAACCAAAGTTATGCGCTTTGGGCGACGCTGTCTGATCGCGGCTCCGTCTGGCAGGTATATGACTTGCCGGCCGGAAGCCTGAAGGGCCTCTTCAATGTGCCCGGGCAGAAGGAATGACCCTGATTAAGCCCGGAAACAGAAGTGCGGCCATAGAGGACTGTCTAAGGAGGAAAGGTCGCCTCACACTGAAGCGATATCTTTCGTGAGAGTGAATATTAGCGCGAGAAATGGCAGATGAGGGAGGTAATACCTCAAATTTTGCTCAATCTCGGATTTTCTACGGAATTGTCATTAGGCGTCACCCCTGCGCCAGGGAGATTGGAGCAGAAGAAAGTGCGGCTTGCACAAATGCGCAAGCCGCTGAGAGGTGCAGAGCCAGATGTGCTCAAAGCGCAGTCAGACTCTGCGGTGCGGAGGAGGCGGGATGAGTGACGCCTCCGTCCGGATCACGCCGTTAGAACATGTAGCGTGCACCCAGATTCCACTGGTACGGAGACTTAACCTTCGAACCGGTAGTGGTCTGGAATTCGGCATAGCCGGCAAAGTTCTTCGTGAAGTTGAACGTGCCGCCCAGCGCGAATTCGCCCCAGGTTCCACCCAGATCCTGTTCCAGGGTGCTGGTGGAGTTGCGCTTCACGGTCACAGACGTTTCACCGTCCCAGTCATGGGCAACGGAGGCCTTGACATAGGCAGAGCCGTTTAGATAAACCGATCAAATCTACTTTTGATCGGTTTTTATCATAAAGTTTCCTTATTCGTTCTTTACCGAAGTAAAGT
>OGMW01001994.1_pt1 | contig 15354 bp, 14 predicted proteins | sample 1573281 | NCBI WGS metagenome assembly OGMW01 (sample SAMEA2581907, study PRJEB24529) | metagenome | biome: Human gut stool | place: China | collected 2011
CCGCACCGAGTCCATGCACGGCGCCGGCTCTCCCCAGGCCCAGCGCATCATGATCGCCCGCCAGGGCAACATCCAGGGCAAGAAGCAGCTGGCTAAGGACATCGCGGGCATCAAGGACTGAATTCTCTTCCCTCCCCGCAGAACAAGGGGCCGCCGGATACAGGAAACCTGTACTCGGCGGCCCTTCTTTGTTGATCACAGTTCCGGCTCACCCAGTAGCTTTTTCAAATCGATCTGATAGCGTTTGATGCGGTACTGCAAATTCTGGCGGCTCATATGAAGGCTCTTGGCGGCTGCGGAAATATTGCCGCCGCTGGCCCGCAGAGCCTGACATACGGCATGATACTCCATATCCTGCACAGCGCTGCTGAGGGAGTGCCGGACCGGTATTCCCTCAGGCAGCCGCCCATTTTCAGCCAAGATCAATTCTGGCAGATACTCCGGTGTGATGACAGACATGGTATCCGGCAGGACGTTCATGGCGTGTTCGATGGCGTGCTGCAATTCGCGGACGTTTCCGGGCCAGTCGTAATTCTGAAACCGCTCCAGTGTCTCCCGGCTGATGTCCTTTACATTTTTCACCAGGCGCTTGTTATACTGGATAATAAAGGTCTTGGCCAGGAGCGGGATATCCTCCTTCCGCTCCCGCAGCGGCGGGATGCTGATATTGACCACGCCCAGCCGGTAAAAAAGATCCCGGCGCAGCTTGTTCTCCTCAATCGCCTGGTACGGCGGAATATTGATGTTGGACACGATCCGGACATCTGCCTGAATCTCCGCGGATCCGCCCACCCGGCGGAACGTACCGTCCTGCAGCACCCGCAGCAGCTTGGACTGGAGGTTGGGGTTCATGGAATTCAGCTCATCCAGCAGCAGCGTGCCGGAGTTTGCCTGTTCGAAAAGACCGGCCCGGCGCTCCGCCCCGGTGTAAGCCCCCCGCTCCGTGCCGAACAGCAGCCCCTCCAGCAGATTTTCCGGGATTGCCGCACAGTTGATGGCCAAGAAGGGCCCGTCCGCCCGACGGCTGGCGTTGTGGATGCTCTGTGCAAACAGCTCCTTGCCCGTGCCGGTTTCCCCGCAGATCATGACGGAGGAATCACTCTTGGCCACCTGTCGGCACTGCTCCACAACTCTGTGCATACTGGCGCTGGTATAGCAGATATCTTTGAAACGGTATTTTGCCGGAAGGGCGTTGGTACTCTGCTTGCTGGTGCATCTCTCCAGCAGGCGGCCCTGCAGTTCGATAATCTGACGATGGAGGTCATCCACCATATGCCAGTCCTCCATCACTGTAAACGCCCCCAGCAGCTGCCCGTTCTGCGTAATCGGATAGGTGTTGGACATCACATCGATATTTTTCCCGTACCGGGTGGTATAGTACTGCCGGTTATTGAGAAGAGGGCGTTTGGTGTGCAGAACTTCCGGGATTGTCAATTGGGTCCCGTCCCGCATTTCATAGATATCCTCTACAGCCTCACCCAGCACATCTTTGGTGACCACAGATTCCATTTTCACCACAGCGTCATTGAGCATATACACCCGGCCCTTGGCATCATACAACGCCACAGCTTCGGTGATCTGGTTCATGACACTGATAAGCATATCATGACAGGCATCATCGGCCGCATTGCGGAACACCACTAAATGCGTTCTCTCAGGGAGGTCATCCACCTGTGGCGTGGGGCAGCGCAGCAGGTACTCTCCAAAAGCGATATTGGCATAGAGGGGTTCCTCCGACTCCAGGCAGAGCTGAGGGGCAATTTCATCCAACAGTTTTCCCGTCAGGCCATCTTCTCCATGAAGCAGATGTATACCTGTCTCGTTGACCTGGAGGATCCGGTCCCGGTCCGAAAGCAGCACTGCGCCCAATCCACATTGGGAGAGAATGTCCATTATTTCCCGATAGTCCACAGCCTCACCTTCACTTTCTGTCCCGAACTTAATATACCACATTTTATATTGGTAAGTAAACACGATTTAGCTGACCGATCTATTATAAAATTAACTATATCTTCTATTCGGTACCATGCAGCATATTTGGAATAGGCTTCAGGGAATCCAGAATAGCAGCTTGAACGACGTTATCATCAAATATTATATAAGGTTATAAAATCTCCCATATGTTAAAATACCCAAACCAGTTTAATAATCCGACATAAAATGTCTTGATAACATCTGTAAACCACATTATAGTATCGCTTTTTCCATGCGCAAGGCTTCTTTTTCATTTCTCAATTTCAAGTGGGTCATGCAAAAAGCAGTAGCTATTTCCGATGGTCTGTGATATGGTGTCTTGCTGCAAGGAGGCGAGACACATGAACAAAACTCTGAAATTGCTGTACGAGCGATTTTACACCCCTCTGCCCTTGGCGGAGTACGAACAGGAAGTTGAGACCTGCCACCGCCAGCTGATCGAACGGCTGAAAAAGCCAGAGAGGAAACTGGTGCTGCGGATCATCGATACCCAGAACCACATCATTGAAGAAAGGTCCCTGGACAGCTTTCTCTGCGGGTTCCGTCTGGCGTGGGAACTGGCCGGCGAACTGGATCATTACCAAGAAAACAGGCATCTGTCATCAGCCGAAGAAGCTGAGGCAGATGCCTGTTCCATTTCCTGAAAGGAATCTCTGGGCAACGCATTGGGCCAAAGCATCTCACATCTGCTTACACATCCCGCATCAGCCGGAAGGCTCTGCGCCAGCGGTACAGGGCACTGCCGGGATAACGCTGGCGCAGATGTTCCAGTGCAGTCTTCCGGGCCTTTGTCACCCCGTCGGGAGAGAGCATTTCCCGCAGCCCCAACTCGTCCGCGGACAGCTTTTCATAGCCATAGACGCCAAAGGTATGCCCCAGGATGGAGCGATCCTTTGCACTCAGTGTCTGAAACAACTGCTCCAGCAGCTCCAGGCTGACCTTCCGATAGACGATCTGCTCCGCCGACGCGCCCTGCCGAGCGGAGAGCAGCCGCTCAAAGGGGTCCTCTTCCTCACTGCCCTGCAGATCAAACACAGAGAGAACATGCGTGTTGTATCCAATCAGCCTTGCGGTGGCCTCATCTGAAAGATGCAGCGCCGCCGCGATCTCTTCAGCGGACTTGCCCTCCACGTGGTAGAGCCGCTGAGCCAGCCGCACCCTCTCCATCTCGTCCTTGCTCAGGGACATCACTCCCAAATTGGTCTCCAGATAGCGGTACATTCTTCCCCGCAGAAAAGGATAGAGATAGGTGGTCAATTTTCCGGCACGCTCGTCATAGCCGCCGCTACGGATGCGTTCCCACAGCTCCAGACCGCCCTCGGCACAGAGATCCTCCAGCAGCGGCGCGGACACCACATCTGTACATCCAAAGTGCCTGCACGCTTCCAGAGCGATAGACCGAATGAAGTTCGCCAGCTGCTTATGGAGCTGTTCAAACGCGTCGGCTTCGCCGGCCTGTGCCCACCTGTACAGTTCTTCGTTCGTCATGCGCTACCACCTCCTCTCCGTCTGAAGATCAGCCCTCTCGCTTTGGCCGTCCCCTGGGGCGGCTCTTTCTCGCAACACCGCAGCGCGGGTACAGCCGCTCCGCAGCCAGGGAAGTATTGAACGCCTCGTAAGTCGTGCCCGGTTTGGTTCGCGCCTGGTGGTACAGTTCCTGTGCCTTCTCCCGCAGTTTGGTCCGCTCCTCCGCCGTGATCACGCCGCGGGAACGATCCTTGTCGATCCGCTGATAACAGCGGTAAAGGGCCTGCGCCAGCGGACTTCCTCCCGCATCCTCTTTGATCCCGCGGAGACGGTAACCCAGCTGCGCACAGGTGTACTTTGGATTGGCCGGATTGGGCAGGTCGCAGTATTTGGTGTGGTATCCCTTCTGCAGCAGAAAGTATCGTCCGCAGTTCTGGCATTTGCGGATGATGTGTCCGGCTTCCAGTGCCTTGTAGAAATCCAGCTTCAGCATGGTCTGAAGACGCGCCGCCTCGTAATATTCATAGACCTTGAATGTCTCAGAGCCCAGAGATGTCTCGCGGGGGACCAACTGCAGCCGCACGTCATCAATGGCGGTGTAAAATCCCGTCCCCTCCAGGGGATTGGCGATCCATTTGTAGGACCGCTCGCTATACAGGAAATCGTGCAGTGCTGCCAGATAGTTGTCAGGCGTCAGCTTATCCAAGGAGGAAATGCCCATATGGATGAATTCCTGCAAGGTCTGGCAAACCGAAGAAATGTCTTCCAGAAGATCGTCATAGCACATACAATACTGCCGGTAATACACCCACTTCGCCTGCAGGTTCCCCGGGCAGATCAAAAGGGCTCTGGTCTTTTCCGGCGGCTCCGGCGGGATGGGCGGTCGAGGTACCGGGATCTCACAGAATCCATCCTCCAGCTGAGCGCCGAAAACATCATCGCCGCCATACTCCTCCGGATGCTCCAGATAGTCTTCGTAGTCTCCGATCGCAGCTAAGATCTCCAGATCCCGATCCGTTGGCTCCAGCTCCTCCGGCTCCTGAAACAAAGAGTACTGCTCTGTCAGAACCCGCGCCTCTGACAAAATTTCTTCCTGCTCCTGAAGCAGCTGAAACACCCGATGCCGTGCCAGGGAACGATGGAGCTTGATCATTTGCTCATTGGCCTCAAACCAGTCCTGTATCTGACGGCTCTTTTCATAATCCGCCATCTTGCGGACAGCTTTGGTCAGTATCCGGCGCAGCTTGTGGTACTCATCCGGAGTGATATTCAAAACCTCAGCAGTCAGTTCACCCAGCGGAAACGCATGACCATTCAGATCCAGTGTCTTCTCTCCGATGTAGAATGCGATGGACCGGAACATCCGGATCACCTCTTTTTCGTCAGCAAACAGTTTTTATTTGTCTGTTGTTTCTCTGAGTGTATCAAAAAAGTCTCCACAATACAAGTAGAGGGGCGAGGATCGAAGGCGGGCGATCCTCGCTCTTACTTATTTCGAAAGGAGATTTTTGATGAAAAAACTCAACACCATAGACGCCGACACCCTGCAGACCATTGCCTACGAGCCGCTCACCTTCCTTGTGGAGGATCTGCTGCCCCAGGGACTGCACCTGCTGGCCGGCGCGCCGAAGATCGGAAAGTCCTGGCTGGCTCTGTGGCTGTGTCTCCGGGTGGCGCGGGGCGAACCCCTCTGGAATTTTCCCACGCATCCGTGCGAGGTCCTCTACCTCTGTCTGGAGGACAGCTTCCAGCGCATCCAGAGCCGGCTCTTCGATCTCACCGAGGACGCGCCGCCCACGCTGCACTTCGCCGTCATGGCGGAGCAGCTCCACAGCGGGCTGGTGGAACAGATCGAGCAGTTTCTCAAGGAGCACCCGGCCACCTGGCTCGTGGTCATCGACACCCTGCAGCGCATCCGCACCGTGAGCAATGACGTGAGCCCTTACGCCAACGACTACCGGGACATCGGTGTGCTCAAGGGTCTGGCGGACCGGCACCGCATCGCCGTGCTGCTGGTCCATCACCTGCGCAAGCTGGGCGACGACGATCCCATGAACATGATCTCCGGCACCACAGGGCTCAGCGGCGCCACGGACTCCAACTTTGTGCTGCGCAAGAGCAAGCGGCGGGAGAACACCGCCACCCTCTACTGCACCGGCAGGGACATCGCCTACCGGGAACTGTCTCTGGAGTTCAACAGCGAAACTCACATCTGGGATCTGCTCTCGGACGACTGTGAACAGACCGGCGAACCGCACGGGCGCATCCTGGCGCTTCTCTCCACGCTGCTGCAGGAGCATCCGGAGATCTGCGCCCCTGCCAAGGTGCTGCTGGAAAAGATCGACCCTGCCGGTGTGGAGGGGCTGACGCCCAACAGCTTCTCTCACCAAATTCGCAAAAGCGTTGACGCCCTAAGGCGCAGCGGCATTACCGTGTCCTTTCGCAAGAGCAACGGAGAGCGGCTCATCTGCCTGCGGAGGGCCGATGGTGTCGATGATCCCGCTGCCGCGAAGAGCGTCCCCATCGACCCTGTGGGGGCCGCTGCGCCCCCTCTGCGGGGCTTTCCCGCCTGACGGGAGTCGTTCCCCGTCCCCGGCAGAAAGGCCGCTGTGGGCCCCAAACCGCCGGAAAACGCGGGAGACGTGGGGGACGGGTCTCCGCCGCCCGCTGCCTTGCAACGGGAGGATCGGCGGAGAGCAAGCATCGCCTTTGGCTGTTCACGCCCGCCACAGGCGGCCGCGAACTGCCTTCGGCCTCTCTTTGCGGGCGGAAGCCCTGCACCCACTCCAAGTTGCGCGCACTTCTGTGGAAGTGCGGAAAACCGCCTCCGGCGGCGCAACTTCAAAGGGGGACCAGTCCCCCTTTGAAAATTCCCCAGCTCTCCGAGGGAGACGAAAAGATTTGAGACAGGAGGTAACCCTGTGAGCAAGAAACCCAACCGAACGAAATCCGTTCCTCTGACGTTTTATGTGACTGAGGCGGACTCCCGGCGCATCCACCAAAAGGCGGAAGCGTGCGGCGTGAGCCTCACCCAATATCTGACCGATTGCGCCGTCGGCAAGGAGATCGTCCGGATCGACACGCTGTCGGAGTTCACCAAGGCCCTGAAAGCCCAGGGCAACAACCTCAACCAGCTCACCACCCTGGCCAACATGGGACGGATCACCGCCGTGAATGTCCGGGAGGCCTGCGCCCTCTACGCCGACATCCAGCGTTCCCTCAAGACGCTGCTGGAGAGGACGGTGTGATCCATGGCCATCGTCACAGCCGTCAACCGTCCCCGGGGTCAGACCCGCGGCGGCCTGCGCGCGGTGCTCCGGTACGTGATGAAGGAGGAAAAGACCGCCGATCAGGACCGCCATCTGGTGACCGGCGTGAACTGCCAGGCAGATTCCTGCTGCACCGAGTTCATCAGCACCAAGCTGCAGTACGGAAAAGACGGCGGCCGGATGTACTATCACTTCGTCCAGTCCTTCCATCCGGAGGAAGCCGTCACACCGGAGCTGGCGCACCGGATCGCCTTGGAGCTGGCGCAGCAGTGGAAGGGCTACGAGGTCGTCGTGGCCACCCACACGGACCGGGCGCACATCCACTCCCACTTCATCGTCAACTCCGTCAGCTTCCAGAGCGGCAGGAAGCTCCACTTTGAAAAGGCGGACCTGACACAGCTCCGTCAGTTCTCGGATACACTCTGCATGCGTCACGGCCTGTCCGTCTGTCAGCCAAAGCGTCAGCAGACGGTCGCCCGTCCCACCCAGGCGGAGTACAAAATCGCAGCCAGAGGACAGAGCTGGAAGGTGCGGCTCGCCATGCAGATCAATGAGGCCATGAAGTACGCCGTCTCCCGGGAGCAGTTCCTGGAACTGATGGAGAGCGAGGGCTACACGGTCCGCTGGTCGGCAAGCCGCAAGAGCATCACCTACACCACCCCCGACGGCTACCGCTGCCGGGACTGCAAGCTACACGACATGAAATATCTGAAAGGAGCGATGGAAGATGAGTTCCGCATCCGAGAAAAACTCTTCGCCCATGGACGAGCTGCTGGCCATGCAGCAAAGCGCGCTCCAGGCGAATTTGAACAAGGCATCCAATATTCAGAAAGCCGTCACGCTGACGGAGGCCAACTGGATGGGCCTGACCCGCGCCATGGAGCTGACGGGGAACTCCATCCTCAAGGCCCAGGAGACGCTGGAGCGTCTCCCCACCGCGCAGGAGATGGAAACGCTGCTGGCAGGACAGGCCGGCAATCTCACGACGACGCACACCGAAGCGGTGCAGCAGATCCGGCAGACCGTACAGGAGCTGCTGGAGACCGGCAGAGAGAACCTGCGGTGGATGCAGGAGGCCATGCAGGAGACCCGCGCCGCCAGCCAGTGGGAGAGCGAGAAGCTGCTGAAGGAATTCCAGTCACAGGCTGGGAAGATCAGCGAAACATACTCCTCGCGTCTGTCCAGAGCAGAGGATACGCTGCGGGAGTCCGCCAGGTCGATCGGCTGGAAGATGTACGCCCCCACCATCATCCTGGTGCTGTGGGAATTGGTGCGGCATCTGTGGCTGCGGGGATGAGCCTGCTGGAGGATGCCGGCGATGACCCGGAGGAACGCCGCCGGCAGATGGAGGCCCGGGAGGCCGCGCAGAATCTGGGCGCTGTCATCGGCCTGGCCGCCGGAGCTGCCGGTGCGGCAGCCCGGCAGCACCGGAAGGAACCGTCCAAACCGGACGAACCGCAGATGAAACAGGCACTGGGGTAACACCCCACTTGGAAAATTGGAAGAAAGGAATCAGACTCAGCTATGGCAAGTATCAAGCAGCTTCAAATGCGTAAATATAAGATCACCGTCAGCAATGGATACCGGCCCGACGGAAGAAAGATCAGCCGGGCCAGGACCATCACCGTACCGGACACCGTCCGCAAACAGCAGATCCCCCAGTATGTGGCGCACCAGGCGGAGGAATTTGAGCGGCTGGTGAAGAACGGTTTCTGCGAGGACAGCAGCATGCGCTTCGAGGAATACGCCCGCCGGTGGCTGGACCGGCAGTCCCGGTACGCTCCCAGCACGCTGGCCTCCTACCGCCGGATGCTGGAGGCAGTGTACCTGTACATCGGCGCCGTCCCCCTCTGCCGCCTGCGGCCCATCCACATGGAGAATCTGCTGGCGGAACTGCGGAAGCGGACCTGCCACGGGAAGCCCATCCGGGAGGCCACCGCCCAGAAGTATCTGACGGTGGTGTCCGCCGTCCTCAGCGACGCCAAACGGAACGAGATCCTGGAAAAGAACCCTGCCCGCATGGTGGCGCTGCCCCAGACCCGGCGGCCCGTCCAGCGCGTCCCCTCCCAGGCAGAGGTACAAAAACTTCTGGACGCCCTGGCGCGGGAGCCACGGCACTACCGGATCTTCTATTTGCTCTCCCTGTCCACCGGCTGCCGCCGGGGTGAGCTGTGCGCCCTGCAATGGTCCGACTTCACCTTCAGAAAGGACTCCCTCCTTCTCACCATCAGCCGCTCCCGCAGCAATGTGGCCGGCAAGGGCATCGTGGAGGGCGCTACCAAAAACGGCCGCAGCCGGGAGATCTATCTCTCCGGTGAACTGTGCGGGATCATCCGCAGCTACCGCCACCGCAAAAAGATGGAGGCCGAGCGGGCCCACCGTAAGCTCAGCCCCTACCTCTTCACCGACGAACACGGGCAGCTCATCCATCCCGACACTTTCACCAAGCGTCTGCGGAAGATCTATGACGCCATCGGCTTCCCCAGGGAATACCACCTCCACACCCTGCGCCACTACTTCGTGACTGCGCTGCTCCACTGCGGCGTGGACAAACAGACGGTGGCCGATCTGGTGGGCCACGGCGACACGGGCTTCCTGGAGCGCACCTACTGCCACCCCCAGCAGGCTCAGAAGGAACAGGCGGCCGACACCATGCGCACGGTGCTCCGTCCTGACGGCAGCCCCATCTTCAACCTGGCCGCGGCGTGTATGGCAAAGCGGCGGGGCGCGTGATTGTCGGTTTCGTAGAAAAATGGTGCTTGCAAAAATTGTGATGGCTTTTGGCGGTCGCTTTCGGTATGTTGTGTTTACCAAACAGGCCTCAGCTGTAACGAGGCCAAGGAAAGAGAGGTCAACACCATATGGCAAGCATTCGAAAACGGGGAAACAGCTATCTCATCGTGGTCTCCATGGGCTACGACTATAAGGGCGCACGCATCAAGCCCCGGCAGAAAACCGTCCATCTCCCCGAGGGGCTGACGCCAAGACAGAGGGAGAAATGGCTCCGGGAGCAGGCAGTGCTCTTCGAGCGCTCCTGCCGGGACACCCCGGAGGAAACCGCGAAGCCCATCACCCTGGCTGCCTACATCGATCTGTGGCTGCGGGAAATCGCTCCCGGCAAGCTGGCCAAGTCCACCATCCGCCGGGACCAGCAGGACATTCTTCGCATCCTCCCCGTCCTGGGCCATTACAAGCTCACGGAACTGCGGCCGGAACACTTTCGGGCTTTCTACACTCAGCTCCGTGAAACCGTCAGCACGGAAACCAAAAAGCCACTCTCCGAGTACACCGTTGAGGGCGTGCACGCTACGCTGTGCAGCATCCTCTCCGATGCCGTGGAGGGTGGCTTTCTGCGTCATAACCCCGCCTGGCGCACCTACCGCTACGCGGGGCGAAAGACAGAGAAGAAAATCGCGGACGCGGAGACGGTGGGAAAGATCATCTCCGCTCTGGAGGACGAGAGCATCAAGTATGAGACCTATTTCAAGCTGGTGATCGCCACAGGCATGCGCCGGGGCGAGTGCTGCGCCCTGCAATGGGGCGACATCGACTGGGAGCATCGCTCCATCCACATCCGCCGGAACGCGGTGAAGGTGACGGACGAGGAGATCTTCACCAAGGCGCCCAAGACCGTCTCCGGGGACCGGTATGTCTTCTTCTCTCTGGAGATGGAATCCCTGCTGAGAGAATACCGTCAGGAGTGCGCATGGGAGACGGAGACCTATGACGGCAGAGCGCTGGAGGACGGGGACTTCCTGTTCCGCCGCAGGGGCTGCCGCCTTCCCATGACGCCCTCCACCTTCACCTGGCGGTTCAAGCTGATCCTGAAAAAACACGGTCTGCCGGAGTATCTGAACGTCCACTCCCTGCGGCACACCAACGCCAGCCTGCTCATCGCAAACGGCACGGACGTGGCCACGGTGGCGGGCCTCCTTGGCCACAGCCAGCCCTCCACCACGCTGGACATCTACACTCATGCCTTCGACAAGAACAAGCAGGCGGCCAGCAGAGTACTCCAGGAGGGTCTGGAGATCTGAACATGTGGTCTGAAATGATCAAGAGGCAGGAACCGAATCGGTTCCTGCCTCTTTTTTTGCTGTAACTTGAGATGATCACAGTTCCTCAGCCTTGAAGGCCGTATAGCCCTCATAGTAGTAGCTGTGGTCAATGCCTTTCATATAGACGTCCCGGCTGTCGATCTCGTCCGTAAGCGCGTTTTTCAGGATATGCTTGATCTCGGTATCCCGGATCGGGCTGCGTTCCATGGCCAGCAGATAATCCTCTTTCTCCACGCGGCTCCAGTCGACCACCTGATGAAGCTCTGCTTTCAGCAGCAGATCCAGCCAGATGCGGGTGCTGCGCCCGTTGCCCTCCCGGAAGGGGTGGGCGATGTTCATCTCCACATATTTCTCGATGATCTCATCAAAGGTGGACTGCGGCATCTTTTCAATATTGGAGAGGGCCGCTTCCAGGTACATCACCGGAGCAAAACGGAAATTGCCCTTGGCGATGTTGACGGTACGGAGCTCACCGGCAAAGTCGTAGATCTCCCCAAAGAGGTACTTATGGATAAACTGCAGAGAGGAAAAAGTACCAGCCTCCAGCTGATCCAGCAGGCCCTTCTCAAACAGTTCGACCGCTTTCTTTTTGCTGATCCGCTCCTCCTCGCGGGCAAGGTCGGCAGAGGATGTGAGTCCCAGTTTATTCTCGAGCGCCATGCCAATACCTCCTTTGCCTAAATGAAAACAAAAGGCACTTGCAAAAGCAAGTGCCTTTTGTTGGTACGCCCGGCTGGATTCGAACCAGTGGCCTACAGAGTCGGAGTCTGTCACTCTATCCAACTGAGCTACGGGCGCATATTCACTTGCAGGGGATTTGCGGTTGCGGGGAATTAGTGGTCAAATAGTAGTCAACGGCGGCGTCTTGTTTCCGCTTCCCAGCCGCGATCCCAGTGACCACAGGGCTTTGCGCTGTATCTCAACTGGAACCGCCGGAAATGTCGGAGTCTGACGCGCTATCCAACTGCGCTACAGGCGCATACATCAACATCTTCTTCAAACAGCTTATTTAGTATACCAACATTTTTCCGCTTTGTAAAGCTTTTCTTGAAAAAATTTTTCTTAAAAAGATTGTTAAAAAAATTGACAAGTCCCTGATTTTGGTCTAAACTTAATTGAGAATGATTTAACAAATAGCAAGGAGTGACTTATATGCGAAAGGAAAACATCTCCGACGCCGTGATACGGCGTCTGCCCAGATATTACCGCCAGCTCACAGACCTCTGCAACCGCGGCGTCGTGCGCATCTCCTCACACTCCCTGGGGCAGGAGATGAACATCACCGCCTCTCAGATCCGCCAGGATTTCAGCTGTTTCGGTGAGTTCGGCCAGCAGGGCTACGGCTACAATGTAGAAGAACTGCGGGCCGAGATCGGTCATATCCTGGGCGTGGACAACAACCACCACCTCATCATGATCGGCGTTGGCAATCTGGGCCACGCACTGCTGCAGAACTTCCCATTCTCCCAGAGTGGGTTTACGGTGGACGCAGCCTTTGATGTCTCCCCCGCCGTGATCGGGACTGTGGTGAATAATGTGCCGGTATACGCCATGTCCGAGCTAGATCACTTCCTACAGGACCACCCGGTGGACGTGGTGGTGCTGACCATTCCCCAGTCCGTGGCCCAGGACACCGCCAGCCACCTCATCAATCTGGGCGTCAAGGGCTTTTGGAACTTTACCAACATTGAGCTCAGCAGTCAGCTCCCGGATGTGCAGTTTGAGAACATTCACTTCGCAGACAGCCTCCTGACCCTCAGTTACCGCATCGCCAACCGCTGACGCTCCAGCGTGGAAGGGAATCATCTATGACAAGGAAGACCAAGACTGCCCTCATCACCGTCTGCCTCTTACTTACCGTCACCGTTGTGTACGCCTTGGCCGCGGCCGGCGGGGCCTCCGATCCGCTGGCCTCCCTCTCCTATCTCACCGGCACTTTCACCGATGCGGTAGACCAGCGGGTGGAGGAAAAACTGGACGCCTCTGACCAAGCGCTGCTGAACGGAGACGCGGCTCCTTCCGACGGCGGGGCCGCCACGTGGATGGAGACCCGTCTGAAGGCAGGCGACGCCCTGACCGGCTCCACCGGCACGGGCGTCCTGTTGCTGGCGGGCGGTATGCAGGTCACGTTCAACTCCGGCGCTGTGGTGGATGTCACCACAGGGACCACCGTTACCAGTGGCAGTGCCCTTACAGCCAGCCACCGGTATCTGGTGGCTGAGGAAACCACCGCCGTGTTTACCGTCACCTCCAAGACGGCGGTTGTGGATTATCAGGGCCCCTACGCCTTCAGCTACTCCACCAACACGGACTACAACGCCATTGCTGCCGCGCTCAAGACCATGCACCTGTTTCAAGGCAGCTTCACCGGCTACGGAGATGGATATGACCTGGAGGTCGCCCCTACCCGCCTGCAAGCCCTCATCATGTTCATCCGCGTCCTGGGCGAGGAGAATGATGCGCTGGCCTACACCGGCTCCACTCCCTTCACGGACATCACCTCCGGGACCCAGAGCGAGAAATACGTGGGCTACGCATACAGCAAGGGCTACACCAACGGATACTCCGCCACCACCTTCCGGCCCAGCCAGACGGTGACAGCCAGCCAATACATGGAGTTCATCCTCCGGGCACTGGGATACAGCTCCGCGGACAACAAGGACCTCTCCGGCACACTGACCAATGCCTTGACCAATGGCGTCATCACGGAGGGCGAGCTGGCCGCCCTGCAGGGCGGCACGTTCCTCCGTGCGGATCTCGCATACGTCTCCTACTACGCGCTGGATGCCGCGGTGTCCGGCAGCAGGCAGACACTGGGAGACACTCTGATGGACAAGGGCGTCTTCACCGTGCGGGAGAAACAGGCGGCCGACGCACTCGTCACCAGCGGCCGGAAATAAAACCGGAACCCCTTTGCCGGTCCGGCATACTATGGATTGAGACCGGTTCGGTCGGTCTACGATTTCATAGGAGGTTCCGGTATGTGCAATAACGGCTTTGGCGGCGGCAACTGCTGCTGGATCATCATTCTGCTGATCATCATTTGGTGCTGCTGCGGCAACGGCAGCTGGGGCGGCAACGGCTGCGGCTGTGGCTGCAACAACAACTGCGGCTGCAATCCCAATCCCTGCTGCTGAGATTTCATAAGATAACCAGCGCCCCGGGCCAAATGGCCCGGGGCGTTTTCCACTTCGCTGTTTTTTATAGGCGCTTACAGGATCCCCAGGTGCTCCAGAAGAATCTTTCCACCCAGAAGGATCAGGATCACACCGCCGGCGATCTCCGCCCAGCACTGGAGGCGGGCGCCGAAAAAGGTCCCGATCACCACACCCGCCAGGGAGATCACAAAAGTCGTGCAGCCGATGACCGTCACAGCAGGCAGGATGTCCACGTTCAAAAATGCAAACGTGACCCCAACAGCCAATGCGTCGATGCTGGTAGCCACCGCCATCAGCAGCAGCTGCTTATAATCCAGCGTCACACTCACCGCACAGGCCGTCTCCTCCGCCTCCCCTTTCAAAGACTCCCACACCATCTTACCGCCGATGAATGCCAGCAGAAAAAAAGCCAGCCAGTGGTCCAGATGTTGGATGTACCCGGCAAATTGGGCGCCCAGCAGCCAGCCGGCATAGGGCATCAGCGCCTGAAATCCGCCAAAAAACAGCGCAATCACAGCCGCATAGCGCAGATTCAGTTTTGGCATACAGAGTCCCTGGCACACCGCTACAGCAAAGGCGTCCATCGAGAGCCCCACGCCGATCAACAGCAATTCCAAAAATCCCATATTGCCGCTCCCTTATAATACCACCGGCACCGGCTGGTGGATAGTTAAACTGTCCGGCGTCACCAGGCAGTCATAGGCGTACACTTGGACACCCCAGGCAGCTGCCTCCCGAAGGGCCGCACCGAAGGCCGGATGGGTGGCGTCGTTGGGAGAGAAGCGATCCACGCCGTGCATCTGGATCACAAAAAACAGGGTAGCGCCCAGTCCCTCCCGGACAGCCCGCTGTAACTCGTGAATATGCTTCACGCCCCGTTCTGTCGGCGCGTCCGGAAATCGGACAACACCGTTTTCCTCCAGGGTAACACCCTTGACTTCCACCAGGTGCAGCCCGGCTTCTGTTGTCAGCGCAAAGTCCAGACGGGACTCTCCATAATGATATTCCGGTTGAATGGACTTTAGATCTGGCAGGAAATGTCCTTGGGCGGCCCACTCCTGAAAAACACGATTTGGGGCCTGCGCATCCATATTGATCAGCAAGGCCCCTTTCTCCACGGCGATAAGGTCATACGCTGTCTTTCTCGCAGAATTTGCGGCCTTTTCCAGATAGACCGCTGCTCCCGGCACCAGCAGCTCCCGGCAGCGTCCGGTGTTTTTTACATGGCAGATCTGCAGCCCGTCTTCTGTCTCCACATGAGCGATAAAACGGTTGGGCCGCCGTAGAAATCTTCCTTTGACCACTTGATGATATTGCAAAACGATGCCTCCCATGCGACGAAAAAAGGCCACATCAAACGATGTGGCCTCTCAGTGTTGGCGCTACCTATCTTCCCGGGCCGTCGCCAGCCAAGTATTGTCAGCAGGA
>OGMW01002002.1_pt1 | contig 15296 bp, 26 predicted proteins | sample 1573281 | NCBI WGS metagenome assembly OGMW01 (sample SAMEA2581907, study PRJEB24529) | metagenome | biome: Human gut stool | place: China | collected 2011
TTCATTTTCTGACATTCTTTCTCTGGCTTCTTTGTTTTTTATATAAGTTTCTTTAAATCTTTTATAATGTTCTTCACTTCTTATTCTTCCATGTTCTTCTGGAGTTACCCACATTAAATTATTAATATTGTTATTTAATTTATTTTCATCTATATGATGTACTTGAGATTTATTTTCTGGATTCGGTATAAATGTCTCAGCTAAAACTCTGTGTAATGCCTTATTTTTAGTTTCTTTATTTAATGTTAATGAAACGTATTTATGACCGTCTATTTTATTTATATGATTCTTTATTCTTTTCCCATTTTCTTTGTTTATAATATCTCCGTAATTATTAACTTTATATTTTTCTTCATAACCTTTTACATCTTTCCAAATAACTGGTTCTTTTCTTAATTCCTTATATCCATATTCTCTATATAAAGCATTTATATTAAACACCCATTGTTTCCCATATTTTTTACAATCTATCCCTTCTATAAACTTCCCATTAGTTATATTTCTTCTCAAAGTGCTTTCGTCTTTTTCAAATATTTCACTTGCTTCTTTAAGACTTATTATATTTTCAAATATATTTGTTTCTAAATCCATTTCTTTTATTTGAAGTATAGTTTTTTCATCTAATTCATGAGTTTTAATATATATTTCTTTAGCTAACTCTGTTTTTTTCTTTTGTTTTCTATTTTTTATATCAAGTTCATTAGCTTTTGTCCATAATTTTATTTGTGGCAATTCTGCCATTTTTCTTAATTCTACTTCTATTTTTAAAATTTGATTCATATTTACCCCTCCCATATATCTATACAATATATTATACACTATATCGTGCATCAAGTAAATATTTGCATAAAAAAAAGCAGCTGCGCCAACAACTGCTTTTGGCACGGTTTTAATTAGGTATGTAAACGCCCAAAAATAAACCGTATACTAATTCAATTATTACTAATAGTATACCATATTTTTGGTATTTTAAGCAAGGAAAAGGGTAGTTGAAATTTTACTAGCTATGATTTTTATTATGAACTTTTTTCTATTTTTTCAATTCCTCTTTTATGTATTCTTCTTACTGTTCTAAAGCTATAATTAATAATACAACTTATTTCTTCAAACTTTTTATTATTGAAGTATCTATATCTTAACACTTCTCTTTCTAATGGTTCTAAATTCTCTATAGCATTTTCTATCTTATTCTGTAATTCTAATAATTGTCCGTATTTATCCCAATACTTTTCCGTTTGTTCTTCTATATCAATTAATATATTTTCTAACTTATTATGGTTTCCTAAGCTACCTTTAGGCATATCTGACCATGTAGGACTTTTAATAGTATATTTCATACTTTCTAATTCTTTTATTTTATTTTGTACTTGTGACATTTCTCTAACTATGGCTTGATATTGTTTTAAATCATTTTCAGTCATAATTTATCTCCCTTATTTTACATATATAATCTACTTACTATCCACAATCCTATAACTACTATGATTATTGCATCTGCTATTGCTCTATTCATGTTCTTCTCCTATATACCAATCTTCTGGAATATCCTCTAAAGTGCAACTACCTAGTATATCATATATAGGGCAGTTACCTGATTCATACATATCATCACATTGTTTACCTGTAACAGATTTACAAGTTTTTTGAATTACTTTAAGTGCTTTTATTAACTCTTTTCTATCTTCCATTAGTTCACCTTCTTTATGCGAATTATTTGTATTTTATCTCTTTTTACGCTATTTCTTCGCTATATTCTGCATCCCAGATTTCTTCACCATGAATTTCGCTCATATCATCTGATATTTCTTTTTTGTCATTTCCGTATTTTTTAGGATTAAATTCAAAGTTATACCCTAGTTGTCTTATTATAAATTTTGCATTAAAAATACAAACTGCTTTTTTTAGAAAAGTTTTTATATCATGTAAATCATTATTGCCGTAATCACCTTTTATATTATTATGATTTTCTAAAATATTTAGTATCTTAATTACATACATATCATTGCACGGTTTTATTCCATTACGCATTTGAACAATCCAGTTGCTCATTTTTCTAAAATCTTTTTCAACTTCTTTGTATTCTTTTGATAGATATGTGTATCCATTATCTTCTAGCATTGTTCTTAATGACATATTTTTTACACCTCGTTTTATTCTAATTCGCTATTTAATTCGTTAGCTACTTCTGTTATGTTTTTTAAATTATTTTCCTCCTCTCCTAAAAATAATGGAAGTCCTGTATTTATTTTAAATCCGAATGGTACTTCTTTAAATCCTGCTGTTAGCATTTTCTTAGCTTGTTCATCTCCAAATAATTCCTTTAATTTGTTATATCCCCATGAATCTCCGTTAAATATATCTATACAGCAGTCACATAATGTTTGTTTTGCATATTTATAATATTTAACACTAATTGTGCAACCTTCATCACCTTTTTTACCTTCTGTTATTCCACATCTTTCACATGCTTTTTCATTATTATCTGATATTTCTTTTGGTACTCCTAATTCATCTAATATCTTATTAAAAAGTTTTATTTTTTTAGTTGCATTTTCTGAATCTATGTCCTTGTTATCTAATAGTTCCATAGTTTCTATAGTTTCTTTTCTCATACAATCTATTAAAGTTACTATTTCTTCATTGTTTAAATTTATATTCATTTTTCTTCCTCCAATTCTATTTTTATTTTTATCTAAAGTTTTTTCTATAAAGTCTATTTCTTCAGGAATTAATCCTATACGCATTATTTCATTCATAATCTTCCGCCCTGTTCTATTTCCATATGTGTATTATTCGTTCACTGTATTTGTAAATATATTATATTTTCCACAACTATGTTTACCTTCTGGGCATCTTCTGTTTTTTACACAGTTAGGAACTAAATATGGTTTATATCTAGGCTCAACTTCTGTTACTTGTTTAACCATTTCTTTTACTATTGTTCTAATAGGTAATTCTGCTCTAGTACATAATCTTACATTTGCTAGATGCATTAAACATTCTAAATTAACTGCTATATTACATTCTGTAGCTACTCCAATTGGAATTACTGTTCTAGCTATTTCGTTAGCCTGTTCGTTGGTGTATCCTCCGTTTTTTATACTGTTTTGTAGGTAATCATAGTTAGCTTGTACTTGTGCCTCATAATTTTGCAACGCTTGTGCTAAGTATGCATCCTTCTCTATTTCTGGTGCTGCATATATACTAACTTTGCCATTCTTGTCGCAATATCTTAAGCTTTGGACCTGTGGAACAAATCCAGTATAATGTCTAACTAATTGGTCTACGCAATTTCCACACCAAACTGCTTTCCCATTTCTTCTTACAAATATTATATGGTTAGGAACATTTACACAATAAACTTGGCCTTCGTAATGTTTAACCGTTTTATGTTTTTTCAATGATACATGAGGGTATTTATTTCTAGTGTTGAAACTTACATTGATAACATATCCTACATAATTACATTTTACTGTTTTGTTGCATATTTGTATTTTCTCACCAACCAAATTTTCATTTCTAGTGTATATCATTGCAGACCATCCTGCTAAAAAGCATAATTGTTGCAATTGATTAGCCAATATTTCGGAACAAGTATAAAATTTGCCACATCCATTTTTGTCTAAATGCCCATCTCCTCTGAAATATTCATTTAAGAAAATCTGAGCATATTCTTTATTAAATTCATCATATATATTTAATGGTATATATTTGTTAGATGCAGTCCCTAATTGTTTTAAAAATTTGCCTAATGTTAAACTATTAAATCTTATATCTCTATCTGTTACAGTTGGTGCAAATCCTAATTTTATTATTATGTCTTGTATATCTTCTTTTGTATGATTTTCTATATTTTTTTTACAATTTGTTTGTGATATTGAAATAACATATTTATTTTCTTTTTCGTTATAATATGTTGATCCATCAGATAAATACCATGCTAAAAATTTATAAAATGTTTTTCTATCTAATTCTAAATCTCCAGTATACATATTACAATCTCCACCATTATTTGTTTTTTTCTTATATGTATAACCTTTAATTTTATATATATTCGGTAAATTATTTATACCTTTATATTCAAATTCCTTTGTAAGTTTTATTCTATTTACATTTATATCCTTTATAGGTGTTAAATAAGTTTTATCCTTGTCTTTTCTAACATCATATTTTTTATAATACATATTATGGTTCTCAGTTATTGCAAGGTCGACATTTTCACTTTTAATAAAAAACATATTCCCATTATAGTTTTCCACTATTTTTTCTTTTATTTTATGAAATTCCACCTTTTTAGTTGTATCATTTAAAGTTGCTACTATTTCATCTTCTTTTATGTCTTTGATAAACTTCCAGCCTTCTAAGGTTAATATTTCAGTTTCTTCATCGTAACAACTTCTAGGTATATTTCTAAGAGTAAACCAAGCATATAAATGTCTACTTCCACTTAGATGTCCACTTTTCAAACAACTTTCTCCAACTTTTTCAGCATACTTTGGATCAGTGTTATAACAAACAGATGCCATAGCTCCATGCTTTTTAACGAAAGTTTTAATTTCTTCTGGATTTTGTAATTCAACTTTAAAATCATTTAATGTAAACATTATTTGCCCTCCTTGAATTGTTTTCTAATGCAGTCTAAATTTTGTGTCCCGTATAACCTTGATATTTTAGACTTTATTGCTCTCAATGTCTTTGGTTTAAGTTGCTCTGTTATATGTTCATAATCATAGTTATCTAGAATTAATTCTTTTAGCTTGTCTATTTGCTGCTTTGACCATTCTTTATTATTGCCTGCCTGAATTGGTCTTGCTTTAATTCCTTTTTCCCATAATTTTCTTGCAACTGCATTTTCTGTTCTGCCTATTTTTTTTGCTATCTCTGAATAAGTATATTTGTGTTGATTAACTAAGAATTGTAAGTACTCATACTCTTTTTCTGTCCATTTTTCTTTTTGATTTTTCTTGAATTGTCTTTTATTTTTTATATCTCTTTTTCTTTTTTCATCTACCCATGTTGGTTCTGGACCTAAGCTATATTTTTCAAGTTTACTAAAATCTAAAAATGATTGATTTTCTTCTGCCCATACCCAAAATTCATCTAATGCTACTATCTTATATCTTTTATCTTTTATTCTTCTATACCTTACAGGGAAGTTTCTTTTTTCTATCCACGATGTTAATGCATATGTATGATTTGTACTATATCCTAACTCTGATAATAGTTTATGCATTGTTATACAGTCACCATTGTCAAAGAATCCTCCCATGTCTAGTTTGTAAATCTTATTTCGTACAGCACATTCTGTTCGATCCAACTTCTTTGCTATGTTTGGCAAAGGAGATAACCCCCATCTATCTTTTAAATATTCAACTTCTTCTACTGTCCATGCTCTCCTACTCAATTATTTATCACCCATTTCTTTTAGTTCTTTCTCTACATCTTTTATCGCACATTCTATAGCTTCTCTTTCATTTATGCTATATTTAGCCATGTATTGTTTTGCTAGTTCTACTATCTCATTTACTTTGCTTAATAGCACTGTTTTTTCTCCTTTCTTTTTATTTCGTTCAATTTCGTCATATTATATATTTTACTACTGCATATAGAAATCTAGGAAGGTTTGATTGCCCTCCTAGAACTAATATTTTATTTATTTGTTAATCCTTGCAATTCTTCAAGCTTCTTACAATCAACATATTTACAAAATTTTTTACAGCCTTCTCTTAACATTAATCCTTTTCCATTCACTCTGCCGATTGTTGTATAACCTATAAAGTGTTTACAAGTTGCCCCTTCTTTTTCAAAGTATTTACATTTCATCACTCAACCTCCAGTAGTTCTTTATTTTCGTATATATTTCCTATAATTTTATTCTCAGCAGTCCCAAATCTAGGTATAAGTCTGTAATAACTATCTTTTCCATCTTGTATATACCAACAACTTTTAATCATGGTTACTACTCCTACGATATGATTTAAAGTTCTAGTTGTTTCTACTATGTCACCTTCGTATATTTCCACATCATTAATATCTTTATATCCTGTGTATTCGCTCATAGTTTCTTCTTTGATTAGCCCATCAATTCCATATCCTTCAACGAGTTGACCATAGATATCGCATTTGATATCAAATCTAAATCGTTTTATATTTAATGTTCCGTATGCCCAATCATTTGCTTCAATATCCCATGCTCTTAACTTAATTTCTCTCATAATCTTCCTCCAATTCCTTTTCAGCTAATTTAATAGCATCAATAGGTTTATATCCCTTTTCTATGTATTTCTTAGCCAGTTCGACTAATTCTTTGTATCTTGCTAATATCAATTAATCACCTCCTAAAATAAACATAACTGGTCACTAACTGTCAGCATTTCTTTTTGTGCTTTTATCATATTCCCTCCTTGCAATATTCAACAATTTTAGTATTTTGTCTTAGATTTAAGCATCTTTTTTCAGCATCTTCTATTAATCTGTCTTTATACTTTTCTGCACATTTCAAACTGCAAGTTTGTTTTAAAAACTTTTCTCCAGGAATGTCAATCGTATAATGTTTTTGCTTTCTGCAGTCGTAAACTTTCCCGCAATATTCACACTTGTATATGTATTTTTCTTCCATACTATCCTCCCTTATGCAGTTATTCCTAATTCGATTAATTCTTTTTTAGCTTTATTCAATCTTGCTCGTATTGTTTCTTTACTAACTCCAATTTTATTACCTATTTTTTCATACGTATAACCTTCTGCACGTTTTAAAGTGATATACTTTATATTTTTTATCTTCATCTTTCCAAGTATATTTAATATTTCATCTCTATTTACTAAAGAAGAATAAGCATCTTTCGTATCCATTAAAATATCTTTGTGAGTTTTTATATATTCATCTATTGAATTTTTACAAACATAGTTTATTTTTCTTTTATGATTGTTTTTCTTTCTTACATAGCTATTTATTTCAAATTTTATGCATGTATAAGCATATGTACTAAATTTAGCACCTTTACTTGGATTAAATGTATTAATAGCTTTTGCTAATCCAATCATACCTTCTTCTATGTAGTTTTCTCTATCGCTTTCTGTAGTTTTTTCATAAGTAAATTCTTTGTTTACAACTAAATAAACTAATCCTAAATTTTCTTCTGCTAATTTGTTTTTTTCTTCTGTATTCAATTTCTTTATATCCTCCTATATAAAACTTAGTTGTTCATAATCAACTTGTTTTATTTCTTCTTTTTCAAATTCTTCTGCTGGATCCTTCCAACTAATTCGGCCACATGTATAACCACATTTATTAAGATTATCACAGTCTTTACAGCATTGATTCTTACAAACTCTGCTTAAATCCAGTTCTTCGTTATTCTCTATTTGTTCCAGTAGCATTAACTCTTTTACTGAATCCATTCTCTCACATCCAAATGGTGTCATATTTTCACATTCAAACTCCATTTTATTCACCTTAATTTGTATTTTATTTACCACTACTTTCGAAATCACAACCCTATAGTATTTATAGCGATTCTTTGACTTTTTACCACTTTCATAGAAGTAGAGAAGAGGGTTAAACCATTGCAATTACTATATTCTTATTCAACCCCCTCTCGAGCCCTTTTTACCGATAGGGTAGTGGTATTTTTAACCACTACTCCGTATACTCGGTTTATTTTGCCTTACTTAAATCATTTCTTGTATTATCGTAGCCTGATAACATCTCATCATACATCAGCTCATTAAATTGAAAATCTGATATATTTTTACCTTTGCTGCGGCAATAGTATCTGTATGTTCTGTTAGATGCTTCTTTTTCAGCCATTATAATTAATTTCTTTACGTCTATTTCTATTGAGTTTTTTATCTCTGTTGTCCATTCAACGTTTCCATTGTAATTATCTGTTTTAGCAGCATCTATCATATTATCTAAATTGAAATTATAATCGTCCCAAACCTCTGTAAATTCCTTGCTTCTTTGGAAATTAAACGTATGATTTAAATCGTCAATAATCTCAACTATATCATCTGATTGATCCTCTGGTTTCTCAAATTCTTCTAACTTAAATAAGAAATACAACAACTTACAAAAGTAAAATAATGTACCTCTTATAAATACCCATCCTAGATGCCAAACCCTTGCTATAAGCCATCTTAGTACATCCCAAAGTGTTATTCTATCTTCTGACATTTCTAACACCTTCTCTGTACTGTTTTGCTAGTTTATAGCTATCAAAGTGCAGTTGTGTTATTCCTTCAATGTACCATTTAAGTGATTTCCAGCTAAATTTTATCCTCATATCTCAGTTTCGCCCCCTTTGGCAAAAATCTGCAACTTTTATTTTGTAATGCTTGTTTATTATGCTTTTTGAGTTGCAAAATCTTGCACTTATTAAATTAGTATTGTGATTGAAATTTAAATGTCTAAATCATCTATATCAAAATCAAAATTTTGCACATTATCATTTTCTTGTCCGTTATTTTCATTGTTTTGAGTTGCAAAATCTTGTATTTGTGAATTTTGACTAAAATTGCAGCTTATATAGTTTCTATCTCTTAACATTTCCCTGTAAATAAGGTCCTTTATAAAAGCTTTTGGATTTGTTTTTTGTTCTAAATATTCAATCATATCTTTATCACGGCTTTTTTCACTGTCTAGTATTATTCGGTAATTCTTAGCCATTTTTCTTTACTCCGATATTATAAAACCCTCTTGCTGTTGTACCTATTCCTTGAGCTAATATTGTTTGATTATATAGCTTTGTAAAAGTAGGCTCTATTTTTTGTCCTCCTCCACCAGCTAAAATTAAATTCGTATTTGATAAGTTTTGATATATCCCTCTAAGTTCATTTACGATATTTCTTATAAATTCTTTCATTATTGCATTTTTATAAGCAATATCTCCATTTATAAGGTCTAATTTTCCATCAAAATATGCCTTTGATTCTTCTAAACTTACATTTAAATTGTAAGTGTCATTTATATACCTTCTAGCTTCTCTGTATAAATCTAGAAGTCCATAGCTTATACTTTCTCCACCTGTAAACTTCCAATTAGCATCAAACTCTGCTATGTCTGTTGTTCCTCCCCCGATGTCTATCGCTAGTATTTTAAGTCCTGGTATACATTTATTTACAATATCTCGTAGAGTTTTTATATTATATCCTTCTGGAACAACATGTACTTGATCTATTTCTATAGTTCTAGTTATTCCATCTACCTTAATTGTCTTGCTGCTATTTGCTTTTATAAATTCTTCTAGTTCTTTTCTTTTGATGTTATATTGACTTGCTGGTATTCCTGTAAAAAGTTGAATTTTATTGCTGCTTGTTGCTTTTGATATAGCATAATACATTAACGTTACGAAATTTTCTTTTTCATGTTTGATTAAGTTGTTTTCAAATAGTCCAGAATTAGCTACATATTCAACTTCTTCAAAAGTGAATATTTCCTCTGCTCCTAATTTATTTATGTCAGTTGCTTTTGATAGTCTACTTTCAAGTATAATTTCTCTCAATTCGCTTACTGCTACAGTTGTTATATTTCCTATGTCTAATCCTACTATTGCCATTTCTTTCGCCCCCTTAATTTATTCAACATTTTCTTTGTTTGCTATTTTTTTAGCCTCATCTATATTATGTATTAAAATTTTTCGTTTAAATTTTGCATCGCATTCACTTACTATTCCTAATTGTTCTAATTGATAAATTATTCTAGATGCCCTGTCAAATCCTATTTTTAAACTTCTTTGTAATGTTGATGCTGATGCCTGGTTTTTAAATATAACTTCAATTGCATCTTCTAGTAACTCGTCAAAAACATTGTGCTGCTTATTATTTGTTGGTTTAGGAGTTATTTTTTTACTAAGTTCTCCTATGATTTTAGGTTTTCCATTAATTATTTCTAGTAAATATGTTCCATCAGCTAAATCATCAACAGACAATATATTTTCACATTCTGGATCATATATTCTCCATTTAAGATTTGATAGCTCCATTATATGAATTGTTATGTTATTTTGTTTTAATTCTGTGTTGTATGGTGGTTTTAACATAGCTATCAAAACTCTTTCTACTATATTCATATCCTCAACTGTTGGAAACTCTACATATTCAATAGTTTTTCTTTTGTTGTAACATTCTTTTGGTAAATGATTATGATTTCTCATTCTTTCTTCTAAATTCTTTGCTTTTCCTATATATAATAAGTTTCCGTCTTCATCCAAGAATCTATATACACAATTTCTCATATATTTTTATCCCCCTTTTTATTTGATTTTGATATGTCCGTTCCTATGATGTATTATTCAATTCCTAATTATATTATAAAGTCTGCATTATATATTGTCAACTTTATATATTGTTAAATAATAATATTTTCACTATAATATAATTAGGAGGTGTGCTATGTTTCAATTTAACATTGATGATTTACTAAAACAGAAAAATAAAACTCGTTATTGGCTTTCTAGAGAAACTGGTATCTCTTATCCAGCACTAAAAAAGATAGCTGATAATGAAACAAGTTCTATTACATTTGAAAATCTTTATAAGATTTGTAATGCTTTAGAATGTGACTTGAATACTTTATTAAAATCGAAGGGGAGTGAATAGTTTCACCCTCCTTCTTTTTATTTAATCTAATTTATTTTCTGCTAATCTGGTAACAATTCTATTTTCTTTGTATGCTAACCACTTTTGTACTTCTAGAGTATCTATGTCATATATTTCTTTGATCCATTCAATTCCTATTAATACATCTGCTATTTCCTCTGCCATGTTGTCAGCATCCAATTTTCCTCTCTTTGCTTTACTTATCGCTTGAATAAGTTCTGAACATTCTTCCATTGCAATAGTTGTACAAAGTTCTTCATTTTCTGTTGCTTTCATAAACTCTTTATTTTGTTGCATTTACTTCTCCTTAATCATTTATTTGTTTAAGTTGTTCTCAAATTGTTCTATTTTTTGAGAAATTCCTCTTTGTTCAAGAAATTTGTGAGCCTTTGTATCTTCGTAGTCGTTAAAAATACAGTCACCTAAAAACAAGCAAAATATAATCATTACAATGAAAAACATTAATTCACTTCCACCACTTTGCTTTGACATATCTTCGCCCCCTTATATATTTAGATATTTTTTTATTATCTGTATAGCTTCTTCGCAGCTGTAACAAACCTTAACCTCATATCCTTGCTCTAACAGTTTTCTAATCCATTTCTTTTGATTTTCTGTGCATTTGTTACGTCCTACCTTCATTTCAATAAATAGTGCTGCTTTTCCATTTCTAGGAACAAATAATGCTAGATCTGGAAATCCTGCTTGTAATCCTAAACGTTTCAGTTCTGCTCCATATCTTGGACTTCTTTTACCTTCATTTGGAACATGCATAAGCATTTTTAACTCTGGGTATTTCTTTTCTTGGAACTTGGCCCATTGTATTAAGGCCTTTTGTTCTTCTGCTTCTGTTACTCTTTGCTTGCTTGTTTTATTTTTATCTGCTCTTTTAATTCCTTCCATTGCTGTGTTGTCTGTGTAACCTTCTCCATTTTTATTTAGTGCATATCTTTCTATGTTATTTGGCATTTGCTACCTCCATATCTTTTACAAAATATACTTTCCATGTTTTACGATAAGGTTTCTTTTGTGTTACTAATCTACCCACGTTCTTACTAGAACTTTCGATATCGTATAACTCTGAAAAATATCTTGCTAGTGCAAACTGGCTTTGAAATTCTAATACTTCTCCAGTTTTGATGTTTTCTGCTACAACTGGTTTCACCTTACGATTTCTATTTGGCATTTATATCCCCCTCTGCTATGTATTTAAATCTCCATGTATCTTTATATGTTTTGCCTGTTTTTGCTTTTTCTTTTATTGCTCCGCAGCAAACTATTACATCATATAAATTTGTTATATATCTTGCACAGTCAACTAAGCAGTCAAATTTATGTTTTTCACCCGTTTTTATATTTATAGCCATTATTGGTTCTATTTTGTATTTTCTTCGCGATTTACCTTCTATCTGTATCTTGTAACCCTTGTATTCTCGTTTCATTCTAAGAGATGTTTCTATCGAATTTACTTTCATATTCCATATAGGTGCTAAATATTCAGCAGCATCTTTTATTGCTTCAAATTCTTTTTCTTCGCCTGTTTCTATATTTGTTAAATGCACTTTTCTAGTTCTTTTAGGCGATTTAACTATAGTTGGTTTTTTGCCTATTCTTCCGTAATCAGCTAATTCTGGTTTTTCACCTTTAGCATATATTTCATCTAGTTCTTTCATTCTTTTTTGTTCTGCTTCTTTATCCATCAAATATGCTAAATTAGGCATTTTGCCTGTTACTATCCAAGCTGCAAATGCTAGATAATTTTCAGATGTTTCATTTTCTTCAAAGTGTTTCCCTACACTTGATAGACTGTATGCTGCACATTTCATTTCCTTTGCCCCCTTTTAACCTCTATTTTCTGTATTGAACTTCTTTTGTTTTTAACTCTTCTAAATAGGCTGCTAATTCCTTAGGTGGTAATTTGTATTCTTTTACTTCACTGCTTTTTTTATAGCTTTCGCTTTCGTAATTGCCTTTTAAAATAATCTCTCCTGGTTGAAAATAGTAAACTCCACCTTGATTATCTCTAGTTTTAACTTGCTTTACATTCAGATTTCTCACTGATGATTTTTCTTTTCTAGTGCATCCACATGATTTTGTGTTTCCAGATTTCAAGTTATATTCTCTGACGGATACTGTATTTCCGCAGCTACACTTACATATCCATTTTCTTCTACCACTTGATTCTTGATCTAATTCTATTACTGTAAGTTTGCCAAATACTTGTCCAATTAGGTCTGGATTTTCTCTAACAAGTCCCATTTCTTTTACATATTTTTTTATAGTATTTTTATTTCTATTTAACTCATAAGAGATGTTTAGTATGCTTAATCCTTTATTGTATAATCTCTTTATTTTTCTTTTTTCTATATCTGATAATCTTGATGCCATTTGATTATCCCCCTTTCACCTAGGAGAATTTAACTCCTAGGCTATTTATTTATTTTTTATATCACATACGTCTAAATTATAGTTATATTGCGTGTCGAATAATTCAAACCCTGCTAAATGTCTTATTATTCTATTTAATCCATTAAGTTCTTCGCCTTCTTTAATCCTTATTACTGGACATCTCCAACCATCATCATAACTATCTTTTTTATGAGTAGCTAACCAATCCCTACAATAATTTATTCTTTTTTCGTCTTCCTCCTTTTGATATTCGTGATATTTTTCGTCATATTCTACTATTAATACATCTTCTAAATAAAAGTCTAATCTATATTTTCCATTATCTATTGAATATTGTTTTTGCCATTCAAATCCAGTTATTACATCAAGCATTTTTCCAAATTCTATTTCTTTTCTTTCTGGCTCTATAATAATTATTTCCTTATTATCAATAGTCATAAAATATTCTAGTAATTTTCCAGCCTTTTTATTTCTTCTCTGTTTTCTGCATATCTCTTTAGCTGCATCTAATTTTAAATCATAGTCATCTAATTCTTTTTCTCCACCATATTGATTTGCTGCGCAAACTTTTTTGCATGCTACAAAATCTACATTTTTTTCGAAACCATAACTTAACATTCTATCAAACCATTTACTAAATCTTTCAGTTACTTCTAATGCTTCATGTAAATCCCTAGCTGATACTAATTGTTCTCCATTTTCGATTCTAATTAAAGTATCCATACCCTCAGCTCCCTTTGTATTATTTTTATTTCCGTCCATCCTCGTTGATAGTATTATTTTATCATACTTTGTCATACTTTATCAAGTATTTTAGATTTATTTTCATATAAAGTTATGATATAATACCACTAAGAGGTGATATTATGAAAAAGAAAATTGCTATAACTCTTGATGAAGAAGTTTTAGAAAAACTAAAACAATATGCATCCGAAGAAGATAGGACTATATCAAGTCAGATAAACAAAATACTGAAAGACTTTTTAAAATCGATAGAAGGTTAATCGCCTTCTATCTTTTGTTTTATATGATATTTCTAAGTCTGTAGTTATTTTCTATCCCTCTAGGGAATGTTATTATATTATTTTGAGCCATTTCGACAATTCGTGAACCGACAGCTTCATCAAACATTAATATTTCCTTTATGCTTTTCTCAGTTGATATAATCATTGGTTTACCTTTTAAATATCGAGTATTTATAACTTTATATATGTATTTTCGGTCTGCTGATGTAACTTCTCCCTTTAGAAAGTCATCTAAAAATAGAACTCTTGGATTTATATATTTTTCTAATTCTCTGATAAACTCTTCTTCGTTCATACTTACTTGTTTTAGATTAGTCAGCATTGATATATATTCTTTATACACACACCCAACATTGTTATTTATAAGTTCTAACATAGCTCCAACTCCTAAGTGAGTCTTACCTCCACCTGGATTACCGGCCAAAATCAAACTTGCATTAGTTCCCTTTTTTAAGAAGTCATTAATATATCGTAAAACCTCGTTCTTTGCCTTTATTTGCCATTCCTTGTCAGCTTTAAAGGAATTAATCGTCTTTTGTCTAAAAACCTCTGTAAGGTTGCTTAAGGCTAATTTTTCGATACTTTGTCTTTTTTCTAAGCAACTGCATGCAACAGCCACTTCATATCCATCTTGTATTTTAAAAATATATCCTCTGTCTTCACATTTAGGACAATCATATTTTGCTGGTTCTGGAGCATGTTTTTCCAAAGTAGCTTTTAATCTATCCAATAAAACTGCATCCATTTTATTCATCTCCTTATAATCCGAATTTTTCATCTATTTTGTCTAGGAAGTCTAGATCTTGTTTATTTAATTCATCTTGTTGTCTAGGTTTGTTTTGTTCTTGCTGCAATTTGTATGCTTGTAATTGTTCCATGGTGTATATGTTATTGTTGGTCCAGTTGTTGATTATCCCTTTTAGATAGCCCCAGTTGGTTTTAGCTCTTTCGGTGCATATTTCTATTGCTCTTGCAAATAAATCTCTGTCTATTGTTTCTGTCATTTCTATAAGCCATTGAGCTATTAATTGATTTACCATTCCTATATTTTTTTCAAATAGGTTAGTAAATTCTTTTAAATCATTACCTACCAACTTACTTACATTTTTTTCAGGAGATACTGTATCTTCTTTTTGTTTTTGTTTTTCTTTTTCTTTTTCTTTTTCTTTTTCTTTTTCTTTTTCTTTTTCTTTTTCTTTTTCCCCCGAGTCTATGGATAGACTATCTAAGTCTTTATCTAGACTATTATTACTATTTTTATAG
>OGMW01002020.1_pt1 | contig 15162 bp, 13 predicted proteins | sample 1573281 | NCBI WGS metagenome assembly OGMW01 (sample SAMEA2581907, study PRJEB24529) | metagenome | biome: Human gut stool | place: China | collected 2011
ACCCTGTGGATCTAATCCATTGATTGGCTCATCAAGAACTAATAAATCTGGGTCTCCAACCAAAGCAAGACCAATTCCCAAACGCTGTTTCATTCCAAGTGAAAAATGTTTTGTTTTTTTCTTTCCCACATCCTCCAGACCGATAATTCTCAATATTTCTTCAATATAACTTTTTTTCTTTATTCCAAACAGCTTGCATTTGATATTCAGATTTTCATATGCAGTCATATTTCCATAAAGTCCCGGTGCCTCAATCAGACATCCTATCCGTGATCGAACTTTTTGCAAATCCTTTCCCTTGTATCCGAACATCTCGATTTCTCCACAAGTTGGCTTGGAAAGTCCACTGATCATCTTCAGACAAGTTGTCTTCCCAGCTCCATTCCGACCGATAAAACCATAAATAGCACCTTTTTTAATATGCATATTGACACTGTCCACAGCTTTATGGTGTCCATATTGCTTAGTCAAATTTCTTGTTTCCAATAACATTTCGCTCAAGTTTTTCATCTCCTTTTTCTTATCTGCATTTATCATAAAAGATGAATCCTAATCAAACGCAAATAAATAGTAAAAAAAGAGTAAAGATTACGCATGAAGACGATAACCGATTCCCCATACTGTCTCAATGTATTCCTCCGAAGTCACTTGTTTGATCTTCTTGCGGATATTGCTGATATGAACGTCCAATGTCTTCGTCTCACCCATATAAGGTTCGTCCCAGGCATATTCGAAAATATCCTCTTTACTGAAAACCTGTTTTGGATTCCTGAGCAGTAATTCTAAAATCGCAAACTCCTGTTTTGTGATCTTCGGAAGTATCTTCCAGCAATTTCAACCTGAAATGTATTTCTGTTTAATACCATATCTTTAAATGAAAGCGTATGCTGTTCCTCTGCTTCCTTTTCTTCTTTATGACGGAGTTGTACCTGAACTCTTGCCAGCACTTCCCTGATTTCAAATGGTTTCGTTATATAATCATCAGCCCCACTAGTTAAAACCTTTACCTTTTCATCCAAGCTATCTTTCGCAGTCAAAACAATAACCGGAAGATTTCCCTTTTTCCGTATTTCCTCCAGAACTGCTTCTCCTGTAATTCCCGGCAACATCAAATCCAGCAACACCAGTGCATAGCTATACTCCTGCATATTCAAAAGCAGCTTTGCCTCAGTTCCAGAAAACGCCTGCTCACAGGAATAGCCTGCTTTGGATAATGCTTCCTGAAGCAGATTATTGATATTTGTATCATCTTCTACAATCAGTATTTTCTGCATGATAGTTCTCTCCTCTATTTTACACTGTGAAAACATTATTTTCTTGCATTATACGCTTTTCCCTTTTTTCCCGCAATTACTCCCCACAGATCCCCGGAATTCTCCAGTACATAACATACTTTTTGTTCCAGCTGAACTTATAATTTTCATTATTCCTGTGTTTCCAAGATGCATATATCACTTTTTCCTTACCATTATGCCTTCATTTCTCCATCAGTGCTTTCGCAACCCTTATCCCGCCTACAACTAGAGCCAAACTAGAGCCATTCGATAAAACAAATGCCGAAAACCCGCATAAATACAGGCTTTCGGCATTTTAGTCCGTTATTCAAACTCTTTTTCGGGTTCAATTTTTCTTATGAAAATAGTAATTTTCCATGCATAATTCGTATCATTTTGATACTATTTCATATGTTATTTATACAATTGCATTTCTGGTGTACCCAAATTGTACCCACGTTATTTCTGTACACTATTCTTCATTATCAAAGGTGTCATTTTTTCCATAAGTGCATCTGCGATACGTCTGCTTTTGTCATCAAGAATTTTCTTCTTTTGTTCACGTGCCCATTCTACAGCTTTTAGCTGATCCTCCGGTCGTTCACTTAATACTACATATTCTTCCATCATGATATGCACCTTCTTATCGCTTCTCATAGTTTATACCTACATTATAACAGCTTTTCAGAAAATAATCCGCTACTTCCTGCAAATCTTTTATATTTTTTTCCTTGTTATTTAAGTCTATCGCTTCATTAAGCAAAACAACTGCTTTTTCAAAATCATATTTACTATTTTTTACCAAATATGATACATTTCCCAAATTCGTAACGATAACCATAAGTTTAACTGTCTCATATCTAAGCAAAAACTGGATATCTGACAAGGAAAAAGCCGACAGCGATGGGTGATTATGCAGCACCAATACAACACAATCTCTGGAAGCACGTATTAAATGATAAGATGTAGCATCACTCAAAGGATCAACATCATGCTCCACCCACAGTGCAATTCCAAGATAGCATTCGCCTGTTTCTATCAATTGCGCACTTTCGAGACTATATGTTACTGCCACTTCATTGGAATCATTTTCATCCTTAGAAATTTGCAGAACTTGTCTTGCCAGTTCACGAAGATTATCATATTCTGTTTCTGGTATCTCTTTATACTGAACTCGTGACACTTTGTTAATTGCCTCGTCTGTGATCATAATCTTATGGTCACGCTTTTTTTGCCATTTCGAGGTCATTTAAATCACTGCTCATTTCTAACCTTCTTTCTTTAATACTATATATTAGTCCAATTTTCAACCACTTCATTCCAACTAGTTGAACGATCGTTCTTTCTCGTCCAGACCCTCCAAAACTCTGGATTGTCAGATTTAGGTCTTTTTCCATATGGTAAATCCTTAATATCCACCACTGTAGGAATAGGTACAGCTGCCCCCAATACAATTGCTTTTTTTGTAGGCAAAGAAGGTAACTCGTCCAATAATTTCCCCAAAGTATCCGGCACAAGACGTTTTACCATCTCTTGATCTTTATCATTTACTATCCTATGCAAAATATATGAATTACACTGTGAAAGAACTGTAGGCGATAATTCCGATGGTCTTTGAGACGAAATAACTAAACCAAGTCCAAATTTTCTTCCCTCTCTTGCTATTTTTTCAAATATTTTAGAGCATAACTCATTCGAAGAATAGTCACCACTATCATCTGAATATTTTTTTATAAATGTGTGAGCCTCTTCCATAACCATCAATGTAGGCAATTCTTGTCCATAATGTTTTCTGTATCTTTGCATAGCTTCAAATATTAAGCGTGCAACAACAGCAACAACCAAATGCACTATTTCTGCTGGTACTATCGATAAATCAATAACACATATTTTACCCTTTTCGTCTTTATTCCCCAAATATTGATTGATCCAATCCAACAAACTTATGTGTGGTTCACTTCCCACAACAGACATTATATTAGAATTTTTAAGCAAAGCCTCTATTCTGATTGTCATAAATTCTACATATTGAGAAGCTGCCGAATCTTGTGCCATAACTTGTATAAAAGAAGGCAATTTTTCTATTTCAAACTCTACAGGAGCGTCTTCATTACATAAATATTTTTCACTTGGTTTTCCCAATTTATCTATTAAATCCTGTAATTGCTTTCTTATATCATCAATATCTTGCAAATTAAACGCATTATAATACACATTTCCATTGTATTCTCCACGCTTATTTTTAAGAACACTCTCCACCTTTTCCACTAATACTTGACTTTCAGTTTTAAACAAAAACTCTTCACCTAGTCTTGACACAATTATTTTCATATTTGTCAGCCGCTCATCTAGCTGCTTGCCAAATTTAGTTCTATATTCCCTATTTAAATATTCTTCATTTACAATTGAATCAGTCAAAAAATTATAAAAATTATGCAAATGTGCTCTTAATAAATCTTCCGAAATAATGTCTTTATTCTTTTCAGCATTAATATTAATATTGCTAGATTTTAAATTTCGTAATGCTTCTCTTAATATTGGTTTCTGAGTTTTCCCGCTTGCCTGTAAAATGCTTGACCACTCTTTACTTGTCCACATCCAAGCAGGTGCACGCAATTGCTCTACATTTTGCTCTAAATCATCTGCCTTAACTGCACAATAAAATACATCCATATTCAAATCATCAAAAGTGTGCCTGTACTCTCCGTTCGGATCTAATATTATTATTCTTGCATTTGGCGATTTACCTGCTTCTTTAATACTTTCCTCAATTGACCACCGAATTATTCCTGCAACAGTACACGATTTTCCACTTCCGGTATTTCCTAAGATTGCAAGATGTCTACCAAACAAGCTATCAATAGACAACTTTATTTCTTGATTTCCAGCCAATGGAGATGTTCCAATTGTTATAACATTTTTATCATCATTCCTGACAACTGCATTCATCTGTTCAATAGTTGGAATTAATATTGAATCTCCCACAGTCGGCAATGAAAACGCACCTCTTTCAAACTCCAACCCATGTAACGTTTCTACTATGTGCCCCATTACATTTAAGTAAATCATTCTCTTTCCTTGCGGAAGATTTACTTCATCACTTGTGACTGCATGATTATACCCGATCCACGAAATCATTCCAACTAGCCAACCTGTTTCATTGGGAATTACCAAATAACTATTAATCCTTGGAAAATATGTGATATTTCCCTCTAAAATAGAAATGTTTTTAGGTGCCTCATCAAGTAAAAATCCTTTTATTTCGCTTGTAGAAACTGAATCTACAACTCCAATTTTTCTATCTATAATCGAATTACTCATCCTCTTCTTGATCACTCTCCTCTAAAGATTTCTCTTTATCCTCTTTAAACATCTCTCGTTCTTTCAGTATTTTTGCTACAACTAATGAAATCTTATCAATTGCAGATTTAGGAAGATAATATGATACCAATTTGTCAATACTTGCAATTTCTGCTCCACACAACAAAGTTACTTGATCTAAATTTACAGTTTTTAAAAATCCTATTAAACGCTCATCTATACTATATGCTATAATAACAATATGTGTTGAAGGTATATTCAACATCTCATTTATAATTTTATTAATATGAGAATCACCAAAGCCATATCCATATACAACCAATGCTGAATTCGGTCTACATATAGAACTACTAAAATCTCTAAATAATTCTGCGTATGGATGAAATGCTGTTTCTACAGATTTCATTGAGTTTGGATATATCATAAGTTGTTCTTTATACTTATTTTTATCGATGTCCATTATCTTATCTGCACCAAACTTCAAACAACTTCGACATATCTTGTTTTTTTTCTGCACCCAATCAACAGAACCATGCAATTTGCTGTATCTCACTACATTTTCTGCGAAACGAAACTCATTTTGTGAATCGGATACACGATAATAATAGTCTATATTAGGTTCATTTTCAGAAAAAGTAGGTTCTATCTTTCCAAAAAACCTATCGAGAATTTTAATTCCAGCATTATCACATGCATATTCTATAAATCTGTCATAATTTGTAGTAAAAATATGCAACCTATCTCTAGTCGCATTCCTACTACTAAATGTTAACATAAAAGAAATCAAACATTTCATCGCCCATTCTGCATTAGAATCACCGGTTTCGAGTTTATTGGCAAACTCATTTTCTGCTAGCAAAATACTATTTCCAAATGTTTCAAGTACCTCATCAATTATTGGAGATAGCTTTTTCGCATCAAGCATATTATCATCAATTTCATAGCCTTCTAACAATTCCAAACTAGTTCTTATTTGATCTTCAATATTATACTTTCCTCTTCCCATTTTCTTTGCAGATTTTTCGGCATATCGATTAATTTTATCTTGATAATCCTTAAAATCTACTGTTCCCATAGAAGATGAATTCACATTTGCAACACAACAAACCGATTGTGTCAATCCTGTGCCTATCAGCATTGACAAATGCTCGCTTTGTAAAATTCCACTTAACCAAGGTTCTATAAGTCTTCGTAGACGTTCAACAGCTTCCATATCATCTGCATTATTTGAAATTTCTGTACAATAATCAATAGAATTCCTTATTTTGACGCACCTTTTCTCATTTTTTAATTTATCAAAAAAGTTCTCTTCTATTTCCATGTTTTCTCTCCCAATATTTATCTATTTCATTATTACAATACATATTTTAAAATTTTTTACTCTTTAGTTCCAATTATACTAGAAAGTATTATTAATAACAACAAATGTCTTTACTATAGATGGAGATAATTTTCAAAAATTTCAATTCAAAAATGCACCCGTTTCCGGGTGCATCCTCTCATCTACTCATCTTCAGAATACAGCTCATCCAACATCTGCTCCAGCGTTCCATCCTTCGCATAAGGCAAAGCATCTAACTGTCTGAAATTATGCTTGATGTCCTTTGTATCCTCATCAAAGCCCAATATGTAACTTGTTGCTATCTTATATATGATTTCCGTTGGAGCAAGTCCGTACACCTGCTTTTCAAAGATATGCTTCAAGCGTTCCTTATTGTCTGGGAATTGCTTTTTCATCTCGTCACTCTGGTACAATCGCTTCACAATCTCTGTAATGTACAAACCGGATTTCATATACAAATCAATGAAGGTCTTATTCGGCATATCAAAGCAACCGGGATTCTCCTGCTCCAGCATGTCCACCATTTTCTTAACCATTGTCTTTGGTGTAAATATCTGGTTGGTTTTCTGCGGTGGAATATAATCAAATATATCCTCTACGCTCTTTTCATCAAAATAATCGGCAAGTTTTTTCTTTAAGACTAGAAATTCTTTTACAGAATCATCAAATACCACCGAATCGAATAGCTGTCCTTCAAAGTGCTTAGTCTGTCCGGTTTCTTCCTCAACATAATCACCACCATCACGCAAGAACTTGAACTGATCCAACGTGATACTTGTCACTTCCAGAAAAACTTTATCCGGAATGATGGTATCAAAGGTGGCAAGCGTTATCGTATGATCTCCGTACGCCATAAGAAATGATGGAATTGTCCTTGAAAAGCCACGCAGGTGATCTCTGACGCCATCCTCGATTGTTTCCTTTTCTCGTTCCTTTTTCTTGGTTTCTACGGTCTTGACTGTCTCTTTCGTGGATTCTTTTGCAAAATCAGAAATAGCAGTTGTCAATTCCTCATTAAATTTCTCCATAGCTTTCTGCTGCTTCTGCTCAAATTCTTTATCAATCTGCTCTGATGTTTTTCCGGTTTCATATCTTGCCTGCTGTTCAGCAACACGTTGATTTTCTATGACATTTCGCTCAATCTCATAATTGGTATGTAACTTGTCAATCATCCGATTGGCTTTATGGTTCAATTTTGATTCAATCTGTCTTTTATCTGCTGCTTTCATATCAGAGCCATAGGTAGACTGCGCAGTATCCACAACAGCCTTGACTGCACTCTGTTTTACTGCTTCTTTCAGTTTGTCGATGGCTTTCTGCACCTTGTCCGGTGCCTGCTCCATCTGCGTCATTGTTTCCTGCACCTGAGATGTCACATCGTAAATTTTATCACCAAAAACATCTTTCGTTCTTCCAATCACAAATTCATCACTAAGAGCCACTTCCCCATTTTCATCAAGCGATAGATCTTTCTGCACTTCCTCCGTCAGATTTACCTTGCTCTTTGGTTCTTCTATTGGTTCAAACTTTGTGATAATATCAATGACTTCCTTTGGTGCCCCAAAGATGTTACTGATATTCTGAAACAGGAAATTGCTCATAAACCCACGCTTCACAACTTCAACAGAGCGGATTTTTCTTGGAATCGTCAGTACCTTTTCTGCATCCAGTTCTACCAATTCTCCCTGTTCATCCTCGCCGATTACTGGGAAGAAATTTAACAGTTCTTTCACATTTTCTTTGCGTTCCTCTGCGGTACCTCCACCTTTGGCAGTATTAGGATTCAGGTTATTGGCAAACTGCTCAAATATGGTAAGTGTTCTTGCCGGATCAAAGTCAAATACATAAGCATTTTCTTTTCTCTTGAAAGATGTCCCAACTTTAAACAGACAAGGATTCTGTGCCCGGAATGCCGCCTGCATATAAAGTGCTGGGGATCGCATATTACTAAGCATCAGCACTGCTGTCCATTCTGGAATTGTAATTCCTGTCGTAAGCTGTCCTACCGACAAAGTAATGGTCTTTTCATGCTGTGCAATAGCCGCAACCACTTTATCATAAGATTTCATTGTTTCCTCATCATCGTCCAGTTTGCCGTCGCCAGCAGCAAGAACAACTTCATATTCCTGGAATATTGGATGTTCCCTTAATTTTTTTGCCAGCGCCTTTGCACTGTCTACCCTATCGAGTAGCCAGAAGGTGTGCTTTAATTCATCTCGCAATTCTTCCGTAGAAAATGGAAATTTTGTCTGTCTTGTCAGGGCATCGAGAAATTTATCAACGGAAGATTCATGGTTAAACTTACCATTGGTAACCGCAAAAAACTCATTCAGATCAAATGCATATTCTTCTGTCTCTCCGTCAATTTCTATGCCCTGCTGAAGCTCATCCTTGATAATTTCTGACATCTGATAAGTATAGAGATTAAGCTGTGGCAATGTTGAATACGGATTTTCTTCCTCTGCTGAAACATCCCAGTCACGTTTTTTCTTCTGTTCATCTGCATAAGTCCAGTTATAGATAGCATCATCAGCAAATTTATTATTTGCAAATGCTTTAAACGGTGTTCCCGACAAATGCAACGTAAATTTACGCTTAATACGATCAAATGCAACATCTGTTTTGTATGTATCCACACCCTCATGTGCTTCGTCGATGACAAGGATATCCCACTCCCTATTTGCGACCTCACCTAATTTATCATACTGACCTCCAAAATAAATGGAACCTTTCATATCCTGCAAGGATACAAATTCAATACATTTTACATTGTCACTGTCTTTTCCCAAGAGCAAATGTGTATATTCTTCTCTTGTAAATACCCCTCGTTTTCCTTTCAGTGCGTCAACTTCACTCACAAAAAGATAACCCGATTCACTACCCAGGAATTTGACATAATCTGAAAACCATGAATTTGCAATCGCCGGTCGGTTTGTGACAATTAACACTTTTTCTGCTCCGGTTTTCTGCACAAAATCATAAACCGATAATGTCTTTCCGAATCTCGGCTTAGCATTCCAAAGGAACTCTCCATTTTTATGAGTTGCCTGATAATCAACCGTCATTGCAACCGCACGCTGCTGCTCCTCACGCAATTTGTACGGAATCACAGTATCTGTGGTTTTTAGGATGCCATGATTTTCCCTAAAATCACGAAACATCTGCTTCGATGTGGCACCATCCACATGAAACCATTCATTATTCTTGCCTTTTTCCTGCTCTATACCTGATTTTCTCAGATACGCATGAAAATCCTTATCTATAAATGTCTGTCCAGAACCATCATCAAAAGTGGCATTTCCTTTCCATTCAAGTTGCCACCTGATATCCGCAGTATGTGTCTGCTGATTGATACGGGTTTCTACATCCTGCTCTGTGTATCCTATCTTCGTCCAGCCATTGTGACGAACCACTTCCGGAGTGGAATAGCCATAAAGCATCGGAACTACCTGTTTGGCTGTCTGAATATTCGGTTTATTCATGCTATTCCATCTCCTTTACATTATTTTCAATAAAAGTGATTTCTTCCTCGGAAAGTCCATATTTTTTGTAGAGTTGCTTGTCTATGTTTGCTATAGATACTGACCAGTCGATGTCGGATTTGTCGGTAAAATCTTGGAGTGGAACATATTTCCACTTATCAGCATTCAAATCTTGTGTTATTTTCAAAACACTCAATAAAGTTCTTGCAAATTTTGTTTTTATATATTTGAGTGCTGACAATGCCTCTTGTTCCCTTTCAAAACTACCCACTCCTAAAAATGTATGTGTAAAGCCTGTCATTGGTTTCAGGACTTCTGGATTTGTTAGTTTATCTCCAAATGATCCGTTTCCATCTGCTTTAGGTGTTATTATCTTGTATTGTTCAATCTGCTTATCTGTCAAATCAACATACTTTTTGTTAATAAAACGACCATATCTTTTCCCTTTATATTTTCCATAAATCAATATATCGTCTATATCTCTATTTTCATGAAAGCACTCAAATTCCAGTATGTTACTTGACATTCTGCGCTCATGTCCGTCATATTGCGGATAATCTCTGAATAAATTACTTGTATTAAATTTTGATGCTACAAAAGCAATATTTGACATTGCTCCACTCTCTTCAATACATGGATGTATTTTTTTTAATACTCCGTTTATCTCCTCATGTATCGTAAATGTTTTTATTGCCCCATATTTTTTTGCTTTATCTCGATATGTAATGGCAACCCCACCTTTTATATCTGTATTACAAAATACTGTACTTGCATCCGCTTCATACTCCATCACTTTAAAATGTTCATCACGAAGCATTTTCTGGTTCCAATCCTTCGGAGTTCTTCCTGCATTGAACAAAAACCGAGCTGGCGTAATAAGCTCCGTTGCATTACTAACACTATAAGCTGCTTCCATAAATTGATGATATACTGGTAATGCTGTATTACTATTTCCTTGCCTATCCTCCTGATACGGAGGATTTCCAATCGCAAAATCAAACTTCATCTCATCTACCTTCCTTCATGCTTTTATATGTCAGTGATTTATCGCTGCGCCAGTCATAGATCCGGCAGTACACTTCTTCTGGTTCTTCTATAGCCTGCTTTCTCGGCTCATCTGCTACCACAAAGTCAAATAGACTGAATTGATGATATTCCTCTTTGGGCTTTCCAAAGGGAATCGTCCCGGATATTCCATCCATCTGCCACAGGTTCCAGACAATAACATTCACAATCTTTCGCAGTTCTGCATCTGTTGGAACTCTATCCCACCTGTCCTGCATATAATCCACAAAAGTTATGAGTAAATTGATTCTTGCAATCAGAAGGCTGTCTCCTTGAAATTCATAACCATACACACTCTGATATGCTCGAAGCACCCATTTGAACCATTTGTTTTCATTGTCTGTGTTTTCATTTACTACACGCAGTTTTCTGTCCAAAATCCCTATACGTTGCTTAATCTCAAGCAATTCTCCAGTAGCGGCATCATAACGCGACACGATGTAGGGAGCTTCGCCGCAGGTAATCTCAAGCCTTTTGGAATCGACATATTTTTCCCATCCATCCTCTGTGTCAAACTCAACTTTTTCTGTATTTACCTGCCACCCCTGATCCTGTTCAATATTGAAAACATTCTTTCTTCCAAACCACTCCTCATCACAGTGGTTATTCATTTTGTTGCATATCCACGATGGAGTAAACACCTCGGCTTTGGCTCTGGTACGCTCCTGCTGTTGTTCCTTATTCTTTAGCACCCTCGGCTGTATCTCATATTGCGTAAATCCTTTTAAGATTTCCTCCGTCATTTGCTCCGTTTCCTTGATTGGAGTACCTTTGGAACTATATACCGAAGTTGCAAATATAATATTTTTCTTTGTTGTCTTATCCTTCAGCAATGCTTTAAGATTTTTACTGACCGGATAAGTATTCAGATCAATTAACTTATCCATTTTTATCCTCATTTCTAAAGCCGGCTATCCTTGATAGCCAGCTTGGAAAAAATGTATACTTTTTTTCACGAGAAAAATTTGGATTTGTAACTGTGAAATTCCACGAAGTTTTGACAGAAAATTACTGAATTTCGACTGATTTCGTGATACAATATGTAAGAATAGTTTTATGTATATGATTACTGGAAATGTATACCATTTCAGTTAAAACGCATAAACTATTTAAATGGATTTTTCATATTTTACTGCCTTGCTGTAAAACGTCTTAGGGCACATATTACAAGCCTTGGCAGCTTCTTCTATTGTAATTTTCCCTGCCCGCCAGTCTTTGTGCATCTGATAAAAGTTTTGTGGGATTGGTAATGGTGGTCTGCCGAACTTTACACCCCTTGCTTTCGCTGCTGCAATTCCCTCCGCCTGTCTTTGCTTGATATTGGTGCGTTCATTTTCTGCAACATAGCTAAGCAATGCCAAAACGACATCACTGATAAATGTTCCAAGCAAATTCTTTTCTCTGCGGGTATCTAACAGCGGCATATCTATGACAACAATATCTGCTTTCTTCTCTTTTGTAATAATGCGCCACTGCTCATTCAATTCCCCGTAATTCCTGCCTAAGCGGTCAATCGACTTGATATACAGCACACTGTTTTCATTTAATTTTCGCAATAACCGCTTATATTGTGTTCTCTCAAAATCCTTACCCGACTGCTTATCCATATAAATGTTTTTCTCAGGTACTCCCATCTCCGTTAATGCGATTTTCTGTCTATCCTCATTTTGTTCCTTAGATGACACTCGCATATATCCATAAATATTTATATCTTCCATGTATTTTTGCCTCCCATCTGCCAATTTCTCCTACTTAGGTCTAGTATTTGCATGCATATTGGTATATAACCAACAGAAAGCTGATTCGATAAAATCAGCCTTCTGTTGTAGTGTGTAATCATCATTGTAATAACGTTGCTCTCACAATCTCCTCCGCTCTCTCTCGAATATTATTCATCCTCTGCACCCAAAGCATCTGATTTTTCTCTTTCAGATGTTCAATCACGCCCTCTTGTTCTCCCATCTGCTTTACAAGCAGATCAAACTGTGTCTCTGCCTGTTCCTGCATCGTAAACAAATGTCCCTTTAGTTTTCCGCTTAATAGCATCGCCTGATAGATACTGCTCCGATGCCACTTTCGTATCATAGGAGCTGTGATTGCATTAATTGGCGTATTTCCAAAATACGGAAGAACCTTATCTTTCATCACATATTCTTTCTGCTTCATGGTGGTTTTCCGCAGTCGTTTCTCCATATCTGCCTTATATATTTCCCAGAAATCATTCAAGGTCATGGTCGGATCAGAAGTTTGCTGCAATATGAAATGTGCATACCATTCCTCTGCTTCCTTCTTTGTTTTAAATCCTCGCTTCTGGGATTTTTTCTTGGTTCCCGTCCAGTCTGTCCACCGGTACTGGATATGCCACGTTCCATTTGAATCTCGTTTTGCACTGCAGCTCATGCACTCACCTCTTTGGCTCCGCCATACCATTTTTCACGAAAATACTCCACCGGAATTTTACCTGCGATTGTAAGAAAGCCTTTTCCAGCAAGTTCCTTATTCATTTCTCGTAAAATCTTGTAAGATTTTCCCATGCTCACACCGAGCATCTTTGCAATGTCTTCTGCACTGTAATAAATTTTTTCGTTCATAGTGTTCTTTTCTTTCTTTATTTCTGTATAGTATCATTTTGTTTCGTTTTTATAATATCGCAACATTTGTTTCGTGTCAATATCTTTTTTCTTTTATTTTTTTATCTTGTGTGGTATGCTATATATGATGTTGAAACATCCATAGCTTTAAAGCAGGAGGAAATCACAATGACAGTTGGTGAAAATATAAGGCACATCCGTCAGGAACGTCACCTAACTCAAAGACAATTAGGAGAAATGGTTGGTGCAAGCGAAGCCTATATTCGTGCTTACGAAAGTGGCAGAAGAAACCCCAAACCAGCATCTCTTGAAAAAATAGCAGAAGCACTTGCGGTCAACCCTGAAGTACTTGCAAATTCAGACTTTGATGGTATAAAGGCTATACACCGACTTTTTCAGATATTCCGCCAGTATGACGGTTCATTATTTGAATATCAGGATAAAGACGGAAATGATATGGTAGGCATCAGTTTTGGAACATTATCGCTGATGCAATCATGGTTAGAACGTTATAAGAAATATATGGATGAAGTTGAGAAATGTAACGAAATCAAAGATGTGAAAAAACGTGGCGAAGCACTGCTGAAAGCGGAAGCGGACTTTAATCTTTGGATGGATATTTATCCGGAATCGGAGACGTGGCAGGCTAGATTAAAAATCCAGAAAGCTCATGATGAGGTAATGGATAAGATAGGATTGAATCAAAAAGAAAAATAACTTCCAGAAAGCAAAGGAGACAAATGAATATACTCATAATTGGTAATGGTTTTGATTTAGCTCATAACTTGCCTACAAAATATACAGATATTTTAGAATTTCTTAGAATTATTAAAATAACTTCGACTTGGATGGGAGATCAACCATCTTTTATCAGTAAACACTTAAATAATTATAACGCACCTATTTATGTCAAAAATTGTGTTGAAAATGCTTTTTCAACAAGACAACCTAATCTACATAAAAGTGCATCCAATTCCAATTTGCTCGTACAAGAAATTTATGATAATCTAACTGATAATGTCTGGTATGAATACTTACTGGACATATATACTAAAGGTAAAATGAAAGGAATTAATTGGATTGATTTTGAAAGTGAAATAAGTTCCATTATTGAACAAATAGATAGATATCAAGAAAACCTATACATGCCATTTGACATTAAATCTTCTGATGAGAATGAAAAACTAAAGAGCTTTTTATCAAAATTGAATTTTGAAGCATTTATAGAGAATAAGTATCCAGACAAATCTCACATACCTACATATCGAGATTTTTTAGATAAATCATATTATGACCTAAGGCGTTTTGTTCGATGTATGGAAATCTATTTACTTGAATGTGTAGAAAAGCAACCTATAAACATATTATCTCAAGATATTATAAACACTAATGCCAATTCCATTTTATGTTTCAATTATACACATACTTATGAAAAACTGTATGTCAATAATGATAAAGTAAAAATACACTATTTGCATGGAAAAACACAACATAATATTGCTTCTAACAATATGGTACTTGGAATAGATGAATATTATTCTACATATGAAAAAGACCAACATACCAATTATAATATCTATAAAAAGTTTACACAAAGAGTTATAAATGAGACTGGATTTCTCTATCGGAACTGGATTGCAAAAATGGATGACGTCACATATAAGTTCCGAAATTATCCAACTCTTGAAGAAACTGGTGCAAGCCTTCCTAACAATGTCTATATCTTTGGTCACTCATTGGATATTACTGATAAAGACGTAATTAGAGATTTTATAAATAGAGATGGCGTTAAAACTACTATCTTTTACTATGACAAACAACAACAAACACAACAAATAGCAAATTTAGTTAAAATGCTCGGACAAGACACATTTATTAATATGATTAATAGTATCCCACAAAGAATATGTTTTGTACAGCAACAACCAATGATTCCTAAGAATTAAAATTTTTGTACCCAAAATGTACCCATTTGCACATAAAAAATCCCTACAAAGCCTGTAAATACAAGCCTTGTAAGGATTTAGCCTTTTATTCAAACTCTACAAAGACTAACGCTTTTTGTTTAGGAATTATTCTCTGTAATG
>OGMW01002033.1_pt1 | contig 15079 bp, 21 predicted proteins | sample 1573281 | NCBI WGS metagenome assembly OGMW01 (sample SAMEA2581907, study PRJEB24529) | metagenome | biome: Human gut stool | place: China | collected 2011
CTGTAGATGCAGCAACCAAGGACGGCACACTGTATGCATTCCCTATGAGTGCTGATAACGGTTATTTCTTATATTACAATTCCACTTTAGTAACTCCCGAAGATGCACAGAGCTGGGATACCTTACTTGCAGCAGCTGATAAGGCTGGCAAGAAGGTTGGTATGACTCTTGCTTCCGGTTGGTATAACGCTTCCTTCTTCTATGGTGCAGGCTTCACTACCGCACTGAATGATGACGGCAGCACTGCTATGGACTGGAACGGCACCAGCGCTGATGGCGTTACCGGTGTACAGGTGGTACAGGCTATGCTGAACATCACCGGCAACAGCGCATTCCTTCCGATCGCTGATGGTGACGTATCTAACCAGATCGCTTCCGGTGATCTGTGTGCAGTAGTTTCCGGTACCTGGGATGCAACCGCAGCTCAGACCGCTTTTGGTGATGGCTACGCAGCTACCAAGCTTCCTACCTATACCTGTGGCGACAAGCAGATCCAGCAGGGCTCTGTAGCAGGCTTCAAACTGGTAGGTGTTAACAAGTATTCTGCAAATGCAGGATGGGCAACTCTGCTGGCTGACTGGATCACCAACGAAGACAACCAGGCAGTACGTTTCGCAGAGAGAGAGATCGGACCTTCCAATATCAACGTAGCAGGTTCCGAGGAAGTTTCTTCCAATACCGCTATCGCAGCTCTGTCTGAGCAGTCCGCTTATGGTGTAGTTCAGATTGTTGGTGGTAAGTACTGGGATCCCGCTGCTACCTTCGGTGAGAAAGTAGCTCAGGGTCAGCTGAAGGCTGATGATGAAGCTGGTATCCAGGCAGCACTGGATGAGCTGGTAGAAGGTGTTTCCGTACCCGCTGAATAAGTTTGGGAAGATGATCTGTTCCGGTTCTGTGACAAATGAATGATGAAAACGTTCTGGTGCAGAACGAATACAGAGAATAGAAAGGCGTCCTGAAGCTATGAACAATAATACGTAGTGGAGGGATGCCTTTTTTACAGGAAACGTTTCCGGTAAGTGGGTTCGACTCCTGCCTGCCGGGTTAGGTAACTAGTCAGATGAACGCGGGAAGGTGTTCCGAATAGTTACTAAATTATTTATTTTAATATTATTCATGCTATTAACCTTCTATTGGAATACTATCAACATAACTACTATCTGGACATAAATCGATTTTATTACTCCATACTTTTTCACTATCTATATTAGGGTCTTTATCCCATGAAATAGAATGTGTACTATCTACATATACACGCTTAAATACGTTGTAATCTTTCAATATTTCAAATACAGTATTGTCTTTTATAAATGTCTTACAATCCATCAAACGCTTTTCCCCGTTATTAAAAGTAATTACAAGTGTATAATTTTCATTAGCTTTAACATCTATAATTTTTTTTCTTCCAGAAGCATAGTATTTAGCCATTGCTTCATCGAGCCCTAAGGATAAATAATAATTTACATCTTTTTTCATATTAAATCACCTCATGATTTAAAGAATAGAGCCATTATTTTAATGGCTCTATTGAAAACAACTCTTGATTTTTTTCAGCTAGTTCCCAGTTTTCTTTTAACTCTTCCTGATGAAAAGCTGCCCAACCTAAAAGCATTTTTAATTGTTTACTAGGAATTGCACCTTCTAAAACTTCTAATTCATTAATTAAAATGATAACCTCATCTCCACCATATGTAGCGTGAAAATGTGGTGGTCTGTGTTCTCTCCAATTAATAAAAATTTTAATACCTCTAAACATACATATTGTAGGCATTTTCTCATCTCCTTTACATATTCATTATAACTAAAAAGTTATTAATAGTCAATAACTTTTTAGTTATAATTTAATAGATATAATTACTGAAAGGTCATGATATTTATGAAAAAACGAAAAGATGGACGATATCAATCTTCCGTTATGCTTACGGACCCATTGACGAATGAAAAACGCCGTGTATATGTATATGGTTATACAGAAGAAGAAGTACAACGAGAATTAAATCGTGTTAAATTAGATAATGGCAAAGAAATATTAATGCCTACATTCAAAGAATGGGCTGATGAATGGTTAAAAATAAAATCTGATGATGTATCTCCAACAACTATAAACAGCTACAAAGATAGTCTTAGATTGCATATATCCCCTACATTAGATAAATATAAACTAAAAGATATCACTCCGTCATTAGTACGTACCGTATTAAGAAATATTCCAACACAACGAACAAAAGAATACTGCTATATCATCATTAATGCAATTTTACAGCAAGCATTACGAGAGGATTTAATAAATAAAAATCCTTGCATAAATGTAAAAAAGCCTAAAGCAAAAGCAAGGGAAGCTACTATCATATCTGAAGATGAATTTAAACAACTTATAAATGCTACCTCTAATTTGCAACTAAAAGCTATACTTTGGATTGCCTATGATACAGGTATGCGACGTTCTGAAATAGCAGCTCTTCGCTGGCAGGATATAGATTTTAAAACCAATACAATGCACATACATCATGCGATTAAAACAAATAGACATGCTCCACTATCATCTCGATTCTCATTAGGTGAACCTAAAACAGATTATGGTATACGAGATATCCCATTAACTAATATCGTTAAATCTGTTTTAAATAAACATAGAGAACAACAAAAAGAACTATTTAAAAATAACAGTCGAATTTTAACCAATAAAGATTTTGTTTTTACTTCAAATTTCCGAGGACGTTTTGGCGATTTTATTCAACCAGATAACATAACGCATGAGTTCGTGAAATTAAAACGAAAAGCTGGCATAAAATCGGATATAACCTTTAAATCATTTCGTCATACTTGCCTGACTTCTTTAGCGGAAGCCAATATCCCGGCTAAAGCAATTCAGGCACAAGCTGGTCATGCAAATGCTTCTTTTACACTTAATAGATATGTACACAAAACTGAACAAATGAAACAGACTATAGCTGATTTTCTTAATAATCGTGTTCAAAAATGACATCATATTTGACATCATGTTGACATCATGTTGTGAAATATATAGCTAAATATAATACCTTATATAACATTGTTTTCTCCTAAAAAAACACATTTTAATAATATTATGATGTCAAAAGCTTTATTTTATGTATAAAATTGTTATGCTTTAACTCTTAATCAGCAGGTTCCGGGTTCGAGTCCCGGGTGGGTCACCATATTAGAAGTGTTGCCACGATTAACTTCGTGGCTTTTTTTATTTATTTTATGGGAGTAATAATCATATGGTTTTGGGAGCAATATGGTGGCAACCAAAATAAAAGAGAGTAGTTTTTGGTTACTCTCTTTTATTCTATATCCCATGAATTACTGAACTCTTCATCTTTGAACAATGCAGCTAATCCGCTCATTTGTTTTAAACGAATAACTTCATCAGCATCCATTCCTAAATGCTTCATTATCCATTTATCAGTTTTCCCCATATCTTTTAATTCTTTTACGATATTACTCATTAAGTCAACATCATGCGAACCTCTAGCTCTATTATGGCGAATTGTACTTGCCATACGTTCACCAATAGGCTTATTAACTACAGATACTGGAAGCATTCCTTTTTCACGTTCATAAATATCTTTATACTTCAGCATTATAGAATAGCGGTGAAATCCATCAACTATCTCATACATATCTTCATCTGCATTGTAATAGCAAACGATAGGCATGGTATAGCCATCTTCTTTTATGCTATCATATAATAATTTCATTTCTGGTGGTGCTACATGATTTGGATTATATTCGTTTGCACGAATTTTTTCTACTGGTACAGCTATTATATTATAAACAGGGCTTTTAAATTCTGACATGATATCACTCCTATAAATTTTTATATTTTTCCATTATCTTCTGTTGTCTTAGTGTTAAATCTTTGGTTATAGAAAAGGATAAACCTTTGCATATTATGTCATTTTTTATAATGCACATTGCCATTCTTTTCCATGTCAATATATCTTGCTTTTTATCTATTGGATGCTCATCTATTATTCTTTTAAATTTAATTACTTCTTTATCACCTTTCCCTCGCTTGGAAAAACTATGTGTATTAATAATATCTTCTGGTACAGTTTCTTCTAATTCTTTTATAAAATCATCTTGCATTGGACATCCTGTTCTTTGCCAATACTTAATAAATTTTATAAATTTGGTTTTATACATCTTTGCCGTATTTGGTGGCAATGTTGACAATAAAAACTTTGTAAAACTCTTCCACGTATGATTTTTTGGCAATGTATATCTAGCAGACATTATTTTATTACCGCTATAGATATTACCAAAGTTAGCTCCAGATACACGATTGACTACACGAACCCACAAATCTGGGGCAATAACCTTGAATAAATTCAAACCTGCTTTTGCTTCATTGCCAAATGGTTCATCAACACGCATTTTATCTATTGGAACACCTGCTTTATAAAACAGGTCATAAAGTTTGTTATATGGCTTATTGTATTTTCCATAGTAAATCCAATCATCTTTTGTAGTCCAATCATATATTGGGTAAAAATTATAGCAATTATCATCTATTTTTTTGCTATAACTTTTATCTTTATAATGATTTTCCTGCTTTCTTTGACTCCCACCGATTGCCCTAAAACGATTAAGGCTTTCATCTGTACGGATGCCTACAAGTTGAGCAGTTTTTGCACCTGCTCCATACCATTGAGTAAAGTATTTTATAAATTCCTCAAACGGCATGTTTTCTTTATAAAAATTAAACGGATTATTTTTTAAATTTATAACCCATTTATTTTTAGGCATAGGGCGAACCCATATAGGTTCTTTTTCTGGTTCCCACCATATCCATGTAGGATCTAAATAAGATAAACTATTTGGGCTTTCCATTGGTAGACAAACCCAGTATGGTTCAAGTACATCTTCATTTTCTGTCAGCATCTTTCCAATATACTCTATAGTTATTGGATAAAATGCTTCTAAATCAATGAAAAGCACTCCCAATTTTCTACCTCTAGCTCTTGCTATATCGATAGCCATGTTAAGAACAACACCGCTATCTTTACCGCCTGAGAATGATACACAAACCTTATCAAATTCATCAAATATGAAGTTTAATCTTTCAACTGTAGCTTCATATACATTTTTATTTTTGTATATTTTCATTTAAATCCCTTCTAATATTTATCCATTTTTCAGATTTATTTTTAGTTACATAAAAATTATATTTCTCAAAAACAACAACTAATTCTTTTTTTATCGTAGCAGAAATATATTTTTTATTATTTTTAGATAGCTTTATAGCCTTTTCAATTAATTCATTATACACTCGATTACCATAAATTTTATAATAATCATTTAAAACATAAATACTATCAATTTTATATCCACTCACCATCGGTTCTAAAGATAAAAAACCTATGACATTATTATCTTTATTGAAAGCAACCAACCATATCCAATCATCTTCATTACTAAGAGGATAGGTCAATTTTTTTCTAAAATTCTTAGAAGCAAAAAAATAACCTAAAATGTTATAAAAATCATTATCTTTAATGGAATTCATTTGTCTAATTCTTATTTTTTCCATTTCTATTGCCTCCTTCCAAATAGAAATTTGTTTTTTGAATGAATCTAATAGATTGCTTTTATTTTGTAGGCAATTTGCTATAAAAACATCTATGGTATATTCACAGCATATATCATAAATATTTACTGTTTTTTCTTGCCCAATGCGGTGAACTCTATCTTCTGCCTGCAAACGAGTTGCAAGGTCAAAATCATTTGAATAGAAAATTATATTATGACAAAATTGAAGATTTAAGCCATATGCACCACATTGTTTATTGGCCAACATAAATTGAACATGATTTTTAAACTTTTCACGGTTTTCTTGCCTTTTCTTTTGACTTATCTTACCCGTGAACTCGATATAACTTTTATTTTCACTTTGCAATAATAAAGCTATATCATTTATCTCATCCTGATATTTAGCGAAGATGATGCACTTATCTTCTCCAATATCTTCTAAAGTTCTTTTTAAACATTGTATACGTGGATTATTTTCCCATGTATACATCTTTTCTGTACGCATCCGTTTTTCTGGTGCAGATAATACCCTTTTACCAGAAGTAATATGTTGCAGTGCAGAAAATAATTTAAAAATAGTTTCAGACCGCCAATCGACCACATTGAAGAGAAATAACTCCTTTGTTAATCCATATTCTTCTTCTTGTAAAATACCCAAACAAAAATATCTCATATGATATTGTTTGGGCTTGAGTTCTTTTAGTACCTCATCTTTTTTGATTTGGTACATATATGGAGCTATCTTTTCTGTTAGATAGTCCACATTTAGAACTCTTATAATTTGGTCAGTCATTATCTCTCTACCACTTGGAAGCCTTACTTTTTTATATTCCAAGTGATTGGCAGCGAAACTATAAAAAGATTTATATCCTAATATCCGCCAATCTAGGATATACCATTGGGCAAATAAGTCAGCCTCATTTTTAGATATCGGCGTACCATTCAATATCATCTTATATTTACAAAAAGATGATATTTCTATAATACGTTCTGTTCTTATGGCCAACTTATTTTTTACAAGGTTACTTTCATCAACAATTAAATAAACCTTGTATTTTTTTACTAGCTCTAATAACTGTAAATACAATCTATCAGAACTAGACAGGCTTTCAATGCCACGGATTATTATGTTGTTTTCCGTTGGTAAATCACCTGTATGTTTTTCTATATCCTCTTTTAAATTGTTCTTTACTGAACATGGGCAAAGCCAAAGTATTACTTCAGCTTTGCCTTTATCAATTTTATTTTTAATAATTTCTAAAGCCGTTCTTGTCTTTCCTGTGCCTTGTTCCATATACAAAGCACCAACTTTTAACTTAGAAATCTTATCTACAGCTGTAGCTTGGTATTCATATAATTTAGTTTTTAAAATCATATAAATTCCCTCAATCATCTTTTAAATCTTCTAATATTTCTCGTGATGAATTTAAGATATCCTTAAGCTCTGTATTTTCTTCTTTTTTTACATCAGCTTTTTTTATTGTTGTTTTGATGTGAGCTTTTTCATCATCTTCAGCTTGAGATAACAATTTTTCTGCTGGTGATGTTATCTTAAATTCATTTATTTTGGCAAAATCTCTTATTTCTGCATAATATCTTGCAGGAACATCCATTCCACCATTTTCCCATTTAGCATGTGGGAGTCTTTTAGCTTTTCTATATAATTCATCACTTCTAAACTCCCATACAATACTTATCATATCTTTATCTTTAATTATCCAACGGAAACATTCTTTTTCATATTCTCCATTTATGGCTTTTTCTCTAATAGCTTCATCCCAAATTATGATTGGGACTCCAGCCAGTAAAAGTTTATTGCCGACTTCTGCCATTCGGTCAGCAACATCCTTTTTATATGGCACTGTTTCGTAGTACCATACTTTACCAGACCAATCATAATGTAGACTTTTTACAGTGTTGATTATAATTTGGTCTTTTTCAGATTTTACTTTTATTTCATGAATTTCATCATCAAATATTATTTCCGCAACGACTTTAGTTTTTTGGTCGTTTGGATATACTGTTGCTTCTTTTCTGGCTTCATCAATTATATTTTTTTCTTTTTCTTCTTCATAATAAATAACATTTTCGATTAATCTCTGAAATTGAGTGTAGTCTTTTTCTCTATTTTCAATCCAGAAACTTGCTTTATTTTTGGATAAAATAAAGCGTTCAGATTTTTTAATAAGCTCTTCGTCCATTTCGACAAAGAAGGATTTCTTCGCATTAAAAGCGTAGCATAAAATAACATTTTTAGTGATTTTGCTTCTAATACGATTTGCCCATTCTACCTGTTTTTCAGTACCAGATAGCGGAGCAATTTCATCTAATTTCTCGCTGAAATTTTCAGCGATATCCATTATTTCATCTGCATATAATTCAACTTTCATTTTTATATCTCCTTTACTTTTCCCGCAAGCAAAGGTATACTTAATGTATCTCGCTTGCGGGATATCGACAATCACTCAAAAGCCTAGGTAGTGCCAATGCCTAGGCTTTTTTTATTTAAATATAATCTTCTAGTAAATTTCTATTCTTTCCGATATAGAATAAATATTTTAACAACTGAGGGCAATCATTTAGACAAATAGCTGTTCTTCGACTATTTTTAGGATTAGTGTATACTAAAAACACTCCATTTTTACCTATAAAAGAACTTATGCCTGCTCTTACTTTTTTTGTTTCTTCTCCATTAATCTTTGTACTTATAATGATATACCACCTATCGTCAATATCTTCCTCTAGTGTTATTTCTACTTTTGCACCTTTTGAAGATGTAAACTTAAATATTTTTGGAAATTCTGCTTTTAATTTTATATTATTAAAATCAAAACTATTCATTTTCTTTATAAGTTTGCCATCATCATACACTTTTACTAGCCAGAAATCATCTAATATAACATTAGCTTTTTCTATAAAACCCATTGCTTCTTCATAAGAAGCAAAGAAACGTGGATTCCAACCTTTAAATTTTACTTTAAATTTTTCAATATTTTCCATTTTTATTTTCTCCTTATATTTTTAAAAAACTTTCATCATCAAAAGAAATGCTAGATTTAATTCTAGGTTCTTCAGAATTAAATCTTTCTTTAGCTTCAATTCTCATGGCTTTTTTAGCCTCTTGTATTGAAGCATAATGGTCTAAATATTCATTAGAACCATCTTCTGTTATTATTTCTTTTTCATTTCTATAAGTTTCTCTTGAATATCCCGATATATCACCAGCGTCAATAACATCTGTTATACAAGAAATACTTTTCTTGTCTTTACCATTTACAGTATCTTCGCATAAATCGTAAGGTGTTATTACAGGACCATTAACACTGTAAATTATCTCACGAAGCTGTTCAGACATTTCACTAGTATAAACCAGTTCATGAAGAATAGTTTTCCCTGTTTCATCAAAGATTTCTGTTTCTGTTTGAAATAGATTCCATGATGCAATTCCAGAATTTCCGTCATTTATATATTTTGTGTAACTTGTAAAATACAATTTCATATTTATTCCTCCTAGTAATCTCTTTTTTTCTAAACCTTATGTTTTTATTATAGTACGCATTGCGTACTATGTCAATATAGAGTTAAGATTTTTTTATTTTATTTTTTATACGATTTAATTCCTTAAGAAGTAAACGCTGTACATATACTGGTGGAACTCTCTTTTCAAGTTCCCAATCTCTAATAGTATTGCGTGGAATTTCCAATATCTTGCCTAAATCAATTTGACTTAAACCTGTTTGTAGTCTTAATTCTTTAAACTCACTACCAAATGTTTTTTCTTCCATAATATTCACCTCTATAATATTTTATATATACATAATAACACGCATTGCATACAAAAACAACAAAAGGATTTTTAAACAAAAAAAAGCCCTACTACTTAAATTTAAATTTAAGTAATAGGGCTATTTTTTAGCAATAAAAGAAAATGTACTAGGATATATCTCCTTTTTTAAAATTTAATCTGCCATCCAATTGTGGCTGTATCCTTATCTAAATACATCCATGTTTTATCTTTAGATGCATATAAACCTAAACCATTGGAACCACCTCCCACACCGATTGTATAAGTTTTATTCTCCTGCTGGTTGCTTTCGTATTTGCTCAATAATGTCTTGGCATTCTCCAATGATTGAGTCAAATTGTTTACTTGTGTCTGTAACATTGTCGATTGAGTTTGCAAGATTTCCGACTGTTTCTGCAATGTCTGTACTTGTGCTTGTGATGTCTCCAGCTGTATCTGCAATGTCTTGTTTTGCTCCTTCAGCTCGTTCAAGTTTGTTTCTAATTGCGTCAATTGTGTTTCTGTTACTAGATACGTTTTCTCTGCCGAGCATGAAGCCGATGAACAAACACAAAATAATAATACCGCCAATAATAAGAATATTTTTAGTGTTTTTTCGTAAAAATTCCTTAATTTTACATATAAACACATACATATCAAGCCTCTATTTCTGTAACAATGGCTTCAGGTCTGTTTTGTACAGTAATATCATCAAAATAAATATTATTATTCCCTTGCATAAAGCTAAATCTTTTAAATGTGTTTTTTAAGCTTTCATTGGGGCAACGGGACTGCGTTACAATCCCTTTAATACGTGTTTTTTCTACTGTGTTAAGTGGATTTCTAGAATATACAAAAATCTTCATGGTTTTATCCTCCTGTTTATTTGCTGGTCATTTACAGAATAGCAGTTAACGCACCAACAAAATCTTTATTTATAATGGTTTTTGCTATTAATTTTATTTGCTGGTTATTTTACTTTCCAGATACTTTCCAACTACTTTCTAAATTTCTACCAATTACCTTCCAATTAAAGTCTTATATTTAAAGACTTTTAAGCTTTTACCATCCAATTACCATCCGATTATCGGCTATTTTTTATCGGTCTTTAAGCCGTTAAAATAGTTGATATAAAAGCCGATAAATTAACAATTATAACCATAAAACCTGTTTATAATTATCTCCCGTTTCCTGCTTCTCCGTATACTGGGACTCCATAAGGTGTTGTTAAATCTATAGCTGCAACATAATAATAAGTATTTTCCGCCCTATTTGCATAACCTTCTTTATATACTTCACCCACACCAGCACCAATATAATATTGATTTTTAAAAACTTCTTTGAGTGTTTCAAGGGAACGAAGATTATATCTATTACATCTATTAGTTAAAAATTGTCTTACTACATACTCACTTGTTGGGCACCAAATACCAGCATAAATAAAACATCTGCTATCATCTAGCGTTGGAACTCTTTTTAATTGTGGTACATATCTATCCAAACAATCTTGAGCTAACAAAATGCGTTGTGCTTCTTGCCCTTGTGGTGTATTTAATAGGTCTTTTAACTCTTGTAATTCGCCATTGTATTTTATATCACTGTATTTTCTACCAGCAAATTTAGCACCGCCATCTATATAGCTAAGTAACAAATCTCCACGTCCGCCTATACCTTCCCATTGGCTTACACCCATACTTGGATAATCGCCCGCACTAGAGCGACTAACACTATTAAAAGCACCTTCTACTCCTGTAGAAATAATACCATTTGCTATTTCTTTTGCTAATTGTTCATTGTCCATTGTTACACCTCATTTTTTTGCCTTTATTTCTGTAAATTGAGCCAAAGTATCTTTTAATTTTTTAGGAACTGGCAAACCACAATTACTAGCATTTTCTAAGATACTTAAGCCTTCATTTCCAATAAAAAAGAACAGAACAACATTTCTTGTTAATGTGTTCTGCCCTATTAATACATCAATTTGATGGGCCAAAACAACTAGGCATAATATAACAATCTTTTTTATTATACCTTTAAATCCCTTTCTGCTATCTAAGTAAACATTATTCCGTATAAAAGCAGCACTTAATCCTGTTAAATAATCTACTACCATAAAAATTAGTAAAACTTCCATTTGATTATTCCATGCTCCAAAAAAGTGCTGCAATATAATTCCCACAAAGGCAACTCCTCCCCCAATATATATTTCTAATCTTGTTGGAACTAGTGAATATAAAAAACTAAATATTTGCTCATACATATATTACCTCTTAAAATTTAACTTGATAAAATAAACTACCAGCCATTGTTGCATAAGCATCATTATTATCAATGTTATTATCAATCCATTTTTCTTTACTCCATGCAACAGCTGAAGTAATTAAAAAAGCCTCCAACACACTACAATTAGCATTGCGTTGTAATTGGTCTGAAATAATATATCCAGCTGCAAAATGCAATGCTTTATCTGTTGGAATATCATCCTGTATATCATGTATGCTGTTTGCATCTGCATTAGGCATACATAAAACGAAGGCACAACACAATGCTAATAATAATTTACGCATTGTTTGCACCTTCCTCATTTTCAGTTTCTTTTTCTTCTTTTATTTCTTGATATGCAATACAAATAGGATTAGTACATTTACCATCTACTAATTCTCCTGCACAATATTTACAACGTTCTTTTCTTACAAAAAATGCCATTTTATTCAACTCCTTCTTCAAGAATATTATTTTTGGCTTCTTCATATGCTTTATTAAATTCCATAAACTCTTTCTGTATAGACTGTACCGCTTCTGTATTTCCTGCTAATGTTGCAGTATCTAAGTCTTTTTTAAAACCTTCCTTTTGTACATTATACTCGTTCTCTAGTTGAGATAATGCTTGTGCCTGTAGTTCTTCTTTTGTTGGTTCTGGTGGAATATAAATTTTAGGTTTTCCTGTTTCCATATCCCTTACATAAGTATTTGTACCATCACCATTTACATACATGTTATATTCTTCAGCAGAAATAATTTCTACAATATCAAGTTCATCTGCCGACATTTCTTTTACTTTCTGTTTAAGTTCTACTATATATTTTTCGTTTTCTTTTTCTACATCTTTTGTATTTGCAAACGTTCTAACAGAAGGCGTTCCATCTGCTAAAAATCCCATACAATAATATTTAACATTTGTTGCCATGTTATAATCATCTCCGATTTCAGTAAAATTTTTTATTAATGAGGTGATATAATGCGTAAACCAAATGGATATGGTAGCATTAAAAAATTAAGTGGTAAAAGGCGGAGACCTTACGTTTTTCTCATCTCCGCCGAAGGAAAGCAAAAACCTATTGCTTATTTTTGCACGCAGGTAGAAGCAGAAATTTATGCAGCAGAATATAATAAAAAGCATACTAATAAACTCCTCTATGGTCATCAAATTACATTTTCAGAACTTTATTACAGGTGGTTACCATTCCATATAGATAAATATCAGCCAGCAAGAACAACTGTTAATAGCTATAAAGTAGCATTTCAACATTGTCTGTCATTATATGAAATGCCTTTAAAGAGTATTAAATATTACCATCTGCAACAAATAATAGATGATACTAAAAGAAAAGGACTTTCCTACAGTAGTTGTAAGAAAATCCGTTCTTTAATTAGTCTTATGTTTAAATACGGCATAATAATGGAATATTGCAATAAGAACTATGCCAATCTATTAAACTTAGGTAAAAATAAAGCAATCCGTCCACACAAACCTTTTACAAGACAAAAAATAAATAAGTTATGGTCTAATTTAAATATTGAAGGTGTCGATACTGTATTAATCCTAATTTATACGGGAATGAGAGTCGGAGAGCTTTTAAACCTTACTAAAGATAATATTTATCTTAGACAAAAGTATTTAAAAATAACTAAATCAAAAACAAAGGCTGGTCTTCGCTCTATTCCTATCCATGAAAAAATACTTCCTCTAATAATAAATAGAATGAATAAATATGGTAAGTTTCTGATATGTGATGAAACTGGAAATCCATATAATTATAGTAAGTATAGGACTTTATGGAATAAAATAATGCAACAAATAAATGCCAAACACAGCACTCATGATTGTAGGCATACATGTGCAACTCTTATGGATAATGCAGAAGTAAACTTTAATGCTAAACGCCGTATTTTAGGTCATTCCGATGGTGATGTAACTGATACGGTATATACTCATAAAAATTTAAAGCAGCTACGAAAAGCAATAAACAAAATAAAATAATTGTTACTAATAAGCTACTCTTATTTTTTATACTATTAGAAAAAACAAGGTTTTATCTATATATACTAGTGTTACTAATGTTACTTCTAAAAATCATTAAAACAATATATTTTTAAACTTAAAAACCGTTGCAAAATCTGTTAAGCCTTTAATTGCAACGGTTTATTCTATATATATAATTTATAAAAATATCAATGCTAATCACTATCTAAATGATTTGCTGTAAATACAGATAAATCTTGCGTATTATCATATAGTTTATTTAATAGTAGCCTTAAATCTTCTTGCGAAATATAAATATGACCATTAGTCCTACTATTTATAGTATCTATTATTTCTTTAGACTCCGTACTCCAGATATAAGATAATTCTTCGATATCCTCTTTTGTTAAATGTATGTTTACCATATCTGGGCTTCCCCATTGATATTGATTAGATATGTCCTCTTCTTCTAAAGTTGTAGGCAGTACCCACATTGTATACTCAGGTATTTTGCTTTTGAACTCAATCTCTTTTTTTGTTTTAGGTTCTACAACCACTTTCGTGTTAAATAGTTTTTTTATTTTGGTATATATATTATTAAACATATGCATCAACCTTTCATTAGACAGTGGGGAACTAATGCTTGGGAAAATCTAGATTACAATATAGAAATAAAATTACCTACAGCTTATACTAATAAAAATTTTATTAATTTAGGTACAGTTATAAATAGCGGGGTAGACCATACAAAGTCTGCTACACTAACAACTACTACAGGAACTAAAACAACAACTTCATTTACTTTTACTAATATACCATTAAACGCAAATGAATTACGTTTGTTTTGGTTATCATTTGGTCAATAAACAGTGGGGAGTTTTTAAAAAAAATGAAAATTTAATTGGTGGTATTGCGTATATTGTAAATTATCCAATTTCGAATAATAAAACATGGTTAGTTTTATCAGCATTTTTTAGTAGTTTTGAATATAAAAAAATAATTAGTAAAGTCTATAGTATATGGGAATATTCATGTGAGATAACAACCGATGAAACTATCGAAGCAAATAAAAATACACAAATTGGTTTATTTATAATAGGTAAAGGTTAAGCACCAATAGCAAACCACTGCACATATAAATTATTTAATGAAGTCCCATCTAAGGCTTTAATATCTAAAATTGCATTGTTAACAGATGCTTTTTTCTTTATGGTCCTAGGTATTTAAATTTTTCCTATAGCTATCCATCTACAAAAGGTAGCAATTCTTTTTGTCTGGTTTTTATAATCCAGTCTAACACCTGAACATTTAAAACTATTATTAGTAATATTATAAAAACTTAATATGCAAGGGTCATTATATTCATTGTAATCAGTGCCTGCTATCGTTTGTATATTTGCATTTATGGGGAGTATTACTTCTACAATATCTCCTTCTTTGCCAATTAATCCCCACTGTTTATATGAAACCTATGCTACCCCACATATATCCTC
>OGMW01002034.1_pt1 | contig 15075 bp, 17 predicted proteins | sample 1573281 | NCBI WGS metagenome assembly OGMW01 (sample SAMEA2581907, study PRJEB24529) | metagenome | biome: Human gut stool | place: China | collected 2011
AATTTTACCAGAAAAGGGGCATGTTCACAATTTATTTACTCATGCGTTTTTCGTGTTGCCGTGATGCAGGAAAATCCGGTACAGAGATCCACTTTTTGTCTGCATAGCATGCCGCAGGCAGCTTCCAAATTGTGTCCGGCAGCCGCAAAGAAAAATATCCGGGGCGCTTTTTTCAGGCAAACAGGCGCACTGGTAACAAGATCAGCCGCGCAATGCATATGCATTGCCTTTCCCCACATATCCTGTATAAAGCAAACGCCCACATCATGATGTCCTCTCAGGATCTTTCTGTACCTGATTTTATGAGTTCCGGAAAGACTCCCGGAGTACATCCTTCAAGAAAGGAGTTTTCTCATGCAGACAAACCCGGTATGGCGCATGGTACGCGCCCTGATCGCAACTTATATCCTCTCCGGAATTCTTCTGGCGATACTGTCCTTCGCCCTTTTTAAGTTCCGCCTCCCGGAAAACCAGGTCAATCTCGCTGTCTGCGCAGTCTATATCCTCTCCTGCTTTTTCGGCGGCATGATCGCCGGAAAAACAATGAGGACCAGGCGTTTTTTCTGGGGCCTGGTCCTCGGAAGCTTATATTTTCTGTTTTTATATCTCATGTCCCTCGCCCAGAAGGACGGTGTCACGGAAGACACCAAAAGACTTCTCTCTGTCCTCGCCATGTGCACATTGAGCGGAATGGCGGGCGGGATGGTGAGCTAACGGTCTCCCACCTTCGTGAGGAGATAAACAACGAGCGCCAGGATCCCCATCACAACGAAGATTCCAAGCATTCCCTTCCACATGATCCCTAAAGCAAGCATTATATTTACATTCATAGTCCAGACCTCCTACATAAAGAATCCAAGGATGATTCCGCCGGCAACTGCAGATGCGACCTGACCGGATACGTTCGCTCCGATAGCATGCATCAGAAGATGGTTTGTTTTGTCCTCCGCAATTCCCATCTTCTCAATGACACGGGCAGACATCGGGAATGCGGAGATTCCTGCTGCTCCGACCATCGGGTTCACTTTGTTCTTGCTGAACAGATTTAAGAATTTCGCAAACACGACGCCGCCGATGGAGTCAAAAATAAAAGCGAAAAGTCCAAGTCCCATGATCATCAGTGTCTGTAAGCTTACGAACTGATCCGCTTTCATGGAGAAAGAGATCGTGATTCCGAGAACAAGTGTGATCAGGTTCGCGAGTGTCGTCTGCGCTGTTTCGGAAAGGCTGTTTAAGCAACCACATTCACGGATCAGATTTCCGAACATCAGGAATCCTACAAGAGCAACCGATGCCGGAGCGACAAGTCCTGCGACAAATGTTACAATGATCGGAAAAGCGATTCTTGTGAACCGGCTTACTTTTCCCGGCTCATACGGCATGCGGATCATGCGTTCTTTCTTTGTCGTAACCGCTTTGATCGCCATCGGCTGGATGATCGGCACAAGTGCCATATAGGAATATGCCGCCACCGCAATCGCTCCGATGTAGTTTGACTTTAACACCTGGGATACCAGAATCGAAGTCGGACCGTCTGCCGCTCCGATGATTCCGATGGAGGCAGCGTCCTTGATATCAAATCCGAGAAGCGATGCCATAAAGATCGTAAAAAAGATGCCGAACTGGGACGCCGCGCCGAAAAGGAACATCTTCGGGTTCGAAAGCAGCGGTCCAAAGTCGATCATAGCTCCGATACCGATAAAGAGCAGCAGCGGGAAAGCCTCCGATGCCTCAATGCCGGATTCAAAGAGCCACTGGATGATTCCATGAGTCTCACCGGCGCCCTCCATAAACTGGTTTAATACACCGCTGGCCGGGAGATTCACAAGGATCGCACCGAAGCCCATCGGCAGAAGAAGGGCCGGCTCATAATTTTTCTCGATCGCCAGGTAGATCAGTAAAAGTCCTACCACATACATGACGACCTGCTGCCAGGTGATCGATAGTAATCCACTCCATAAAAAGTCCATAAAAACTCCTCCTTGAAAATAGTATGCGCAGGTTTTTCTCTTTCCCTGCCAATGGATTCCATGAAATTTTACAGACCGTCTTTTTTTGCCGCCATATCGGATCGCTCTCGGATCCTCAGAGCAACAAAAAAAGACTTTCTGCAGAAATTTCTCTCTGCAAAAAGTCTCGTTACCATTTTACCGGTATGCACCACCAGACGTTTCCGCCGCGATTGTTGACAGTGCATTTCAACTACTCCCCTTTTGGATAGTTTCATATTAATTGGTTTGAAAAAAATTGTCAAGACCGAAAGCTGTACATTTTTCGCTAATTTTGTCGCGGTTCAGTAACTTCACCGTTCGGGTTTGCTCTCCTGCTCACTTTCTTCGCTCTTCTGCGGCGCATCCAGAATATACAGATGCACCTTGTCAATCCGGTTTCTCTCCACCGTATCCACCACAAACCGGAGATTTCCGCTTGTGACTTCCTCCCCCGCCTGCGGGAGATGGTCTAAAAGGCCGATAATATAGCCGCCGACAGAGTCGTAATCTTCTGACTTGAGATCCAGACCAAGCTGGTCGTCGAGATCATCGAGTTTCATAGCGCCCTCGATCACATATTCCTTCGGATTGATCTTCCTGATGCTGTCTTCCTCATCCGCATCGTACTCGTCGCGGATCTCTCCGACGATCTCCTCAAGCATATCCTCCAATGTGATAAGCCCGGCCGTCGCGCCATACTCATCAAGAACGATGGCAACGCTGTTCATGGTCTTGCGGAGTTCCACCATAAGCTCCGTCGTCTTTTTAAACTCGTAGGTGTAATACGGCTCACGCAGGTAATCCCGCAGCTTAAATTCCTTGTCTTTCGGGATCAGGAACAGGTCCTTGATATTCACGATGCCAATGACATTGTCCGTCGTCTCCTCATAGACCGGATATCTCGTATACTTCTCCTGTCGGAAAATATCCATGATCTCCTGATAGCTGGCATTCACATCGAGGAATGTCATATCGATACGCGGAACCATAATATCCTTCGCGACAGAATCCCCAAAATCGAACACGTTGTAGATCATCTTCTTCTCGTCTGACTCGATCACACCCTCTTCGTGGCTGACCTCCACGATCGTGCGGAGCTCATCCTCTGTGATCGCGTCCTGTTTCTTGTTCGGATCCACATGGATCATCTTTAAAACGCCCTTGGAGAGGACATCAACGACCACGATCAGCGGTGTCAGGACCTGCATGATCAGGTAGATCGGTTTCGCGAACTTGAGTGACAGGGTCTCGGAATAGATCGTCGCGGAAGTCTTCGGTGTGATCTCACCAAATATCAGGACTAACAGCGTCAAAACGCCGGTTCCGATACCGACATATTTATTTCCAAGCACGTCTGTGACCAGCACAGTCATCAGAGAAGACGCTGAAATATTGACAATATTGTTTCCTATTAAAATTGCGCTGAGCATTTTGGGCTGATTGCTTAAGATCTTCTCCAGCACAACGGCATGGCTGAGTCCCGCCTCCGCGAGATTCCGCACACGGATCTTATTTACCGTCATCATTGCCGTCTCCGCCGATGAGAAAAACGCGGATAACGCCAGAAGTCCAATTACGATCAGTCCCTGCAGGGCTTGCCCTGAATCCAAAAAAATCAACTCCTAAATCTTTATAAATTTGACGCCGCCCGGTTTCTTCCGGAGCTTCGTCCATGTTTTGTCTCCCCGCACGCTCCGCTCTGTGTCCGGACCGGTCGAAGATTTACGAATGATTGTACAATACTCTATATGCCGTGTCAATGGTTTCGGGGCATTTCCGCGGCGTTTTTTTAATGGCAGTTACAGTACACGGGCACTCCATGCCCGCGCACTGTAACTGGATTTTGCCGATGCTTCGCATTCCGAATCGGCAAAATCCGCGGTCATAACGGTATCATACGGAATTTTCAGTTCAGAAAATTCCTACCCATGAAAAGTAACTAATGGCACCGTTCCGTTCGTTCAGGCCTGTGATCTGCGGTCAGCGCGAAAGATCTTAATCATCCTCATTCTTTTCGATCAGACGCATCCCCGCCGTCTCTGTCACCGGCAGAGAGAAGACGATCGCCCCCGCCTTGCTTCCGATCCCGGCTTCCTTCATGATGCTCTGCATGATGCCGTTTTTATCCTTTGTCTTCGTGACCATAAAGATCATCTCTTTCTCCTGAGCAAGGGAAACGCCTAAAAACTTTTCCGCCTTCTCCATTCCCGTTCCCTTCGCATGGATCACGGTTCCGCCGGTAGCGTTGGCCTTTCGCGCCGCGTCCATGATCACATCCGTATAGCCCTGATTTGCGATCACTACAAGAAGCTCGTAGTCTGTTCCTTTCAAGCTGCTTTCCTCCTCTTTCTCAAATCCACGGTCCTCGGTCAAAAAGCGAAGCTGCCGCTTTCCGCCAATGCTGCTCAGGGGAGTCACAAAGGCGATCCCCGTTCCCGGAATATCGATCTTGATCTCCTGTTCCAGGCCCTTTTTTACCTTTTTCCATTCCGCCGCCGTCACTACTGCAAACTGGACGGCCTTTTCCGATGCCTCTAACCCGAAGGCGTCCAGCACCTCCGATGCCGCGGTTCCCCGGCCTAACGTCAGGAATGTGACGGAAATCCCATATTCTTTATAGAAGGCGAGGAATCTCCGGCTCTGGTTCCGGTCGCTGATCGTCGCCATCAAGTATAATTCGCTCATAAAACCTCCTACAATTCAATAATCGCGTCATCATCCAGCAGCTCAAACGCCGCGTATGCCCCGGACTGTCCACGAGCTGCGGACATTCCTTCCTGCGCTCCGCGCTTCGCTCTTATTCTCGAAGCCAGCCCCATGACCTGGATCGTGATAAGCGGTGTCATGGCAACCATCGCGACCACACCGAAGGCATCTGTGACAATGTTTCCTCCAAGAGCGGAGCAGGCTCCCTGTGCCATCGGAAGCAGAAACGCTGCCGTCATCGGTCCCGATGCCACACCGCCGGAGTCGAAGGCGATCGCTGTGTAGATCTTCGGCACTAAAAACGAGATTCCCAACGCGATCGCGTATCCCGGAATGAGAAACCACAGGATCGATATCCCTGTGAGTACCCGCACCATCGCAAGTCCGAGAGAAACCGCAACACCCAGGGAAAGTCCCATTCCCATGGCCTTCGAGGAGATCGCTCCGTCCGTGATCTCCTCAACCTGTTTATTGAGAACGTACACGGCCGGCTCTGCCTTTACGATGAAGTATCCCATGATCATTGCGATGGGAACAAGGAACAGCGGGTGGGCAGACTTCGCAAGCACCTGTCCGAGATAATTTCCCGCCGGCATGAAGCCCACGTTCACTCCCGTAAGGAAAAGTACCAGCCCCGCGTATGTATAGGCAAGACCGATGGCGATCTTCTTTAATTTTCTTGTTGTTAATTTTAACATGAAAATCTGGAAAATCATGAAAAATAAGATAATAGGCAGTAAGGAGACCGCGATCTCCTTCATGTAGGCTGGAAGCTCCCTCGCAAAGAGCAGGAACAGTTCTTTTGAATCACCAATCTCCGGGATCACCGGCGGTGTGTAGGAGCTGCTGTCCGCCTTGAAGATCATGCTTAAGATCATGACTGCGAGGATCGGTCCGATGGAGCAGAGCGCCACAAGGCCGAAGCTGTCGTCCGCCGCGTGACGGTCGCTTCGCGTTGCAGAGATTCCGACACCGAGAGCCATGATAAACGGCACGGTCATCGGTCCCGTCGTAACGCCTCCGGAGTCAAAGGCCACGCTTAAAAAATCCTTTGGCACGAACATCGCCAGTACAAACACCACGCCGTAAAAGACAAGCAGCAGCGGTGGAAGTGCCACGGAGAACAGCATTCGCAGCAGTGCCACAACAAGAAATGCGCCGACTCCGCATGCTACAGACAAGATCAGCGTCATGTTTGGCACAGCCGGAACCTGATTCGCCAGAACCTGAAGATCCGGCTCCGAGATCGTAATGATGAAGCCTAAGAGAAAGGACAGCCCGATCACCACCGGAAGCTTCCGGCTCTTCGTCAGGCACGTTCCCACTCGCTCACCCATCGGTGACATTGCAAGCTCCGCGCCAAGTGTAAAAAGCATCATTCCCGCAAGCAAAAGGACTGCTCCCAAAAGGAAACAGAGCAGGATACTGGAGGAGATGGGCGCGATCACAAAGCAGAGCACCAGCACGATCGCGATGATCGGCAGTACCGCCTGCAGCGCCTCATTCCACTTCTCCCGCAGTTTTTTTGTCATTCCCAATATTCCACTCTCCTGTCTTTTTGAGGCGGACATTCCCATTCTCTCAAAATCCGCCCTGTTACTTGGTTTCTTTCCACATTCGTGTTCTCTCCGCCAGGTATTTCACGAACAGGGGATGCCGTTACAGGATATGCGGGCTTTCAGCGCCACGATCCTGTAACCGGCGAATTATGTTTAGTATAACATGGGAATTGTGAGAAAAGTATGTTTTGAGAGGTTAAGATTCCGCTAAAAAAAGGCGGACTTGTTCAGATAATTTACTATAAAAAGAGGATCAGGCGGTTAAACAGCCCGGAGCTTTCCCTGACCGCCTGCTCACAGGGAACATCAATAAACGTAAACCGACAATGCTATAAAAAATACCTGCAGGATCGTCATGATCAAAAACAGCGGTGTAATAAATTTATACCATCGCTCAAGTGGGATTCCCATCAGACCGCATTCCAGTGAACAGTTCGTTGGCCAGAACATGTCCGAAAAGCCGTCGCCAAAGCAATATGCCAATACCGCTGTCTGGCGGCTTACGCCTACAATATCAGCTACAGGTGCCATAATCGGCATAGTGATCGTTGCCTGACTGGAGGAACCATTAATGAAAATATTAATGATACTCTGCAAAAACAACATTCCAATAGCAGAAATGACGGGATTCCCGATATCTAAAAGAGAAGAAAGATAGTAAACAATTGTATCAGAAATAAGCGCTTCTTTCATGACAATAAGAATACCCCGGGTAAATCCGATCACAAGGATCGAGGATACTACACTCTTAGTTGACTCAATAAAAGTAAGACAGATCTCATTCAGACTGCTTCCTCCCACGACTCCCGCCACTACCATCATTGCTAAAAATAATGAAGATATCTCATCGATATACCATCCAAGCATGCTCGTTCCGTAAAGCAGGATCCCTATCGTAGCAAAAAACAAAATCGTACACAATTTGCGGCGAAATGTAAAGTTCACCTCTTTATCATACTGCTTTTTGTCCGATCGCTCCACTTCATCACAGCCATATAAAACTGAAAGTTCAGGATTCTGCTTTACTTTTCTGGCATAGCGCATCACATACCAAATAGATACCATTTCAAATACTGCAAAAATCACGGCGCGATAGGCAACGCCGGAATTCAGCGGTACATCAGCGATGGTCTGGGCAATTCCTACTGAAAACGGATTTGTCATAGCTGCCGCAAATCCGGTAGCTACGCCAATATAAACGACGGCACCACCTACAAGATTGTCATAGCCTAATGCCAGCATTATGCTTGCAAACAACGGCACAAGACCATAGGTTTCTTCAAATATACCCAATGTTGATCCGAGCAGGCCAAACAACAGCATTCCTACAGGTATCAACAATTCGGTACGTTTCCCCATCAATTTAAGCAGCGCAGACACCGCAGCATCCAGTGTGCCGTTGTCTTTCAATACATAAACAAAGCCATATGCAAAAACAATAAGAAACAAGATATCTGCAGCACTTACATAGCCACGAGACACCGAAAGAAAAATATCAAAGAAGTCTGGGCGGTTTCCTTCAACAAAATGGAAACTGTCAGGTAATACGATCGTTTTTCCATTCGCAGGATCAATGACCCGATCATATTCTCCTCCGGGAATGATATACGTCAATCCTACTACGACCAGTAAAATAATCGTTAAAATTACATATGTATGAGGTAATTTCCACCCGATAAACGACTTTTTACACTTTTCAGTCAAGTTTCTTTGTTTTTTTAACATTCCTGTTTTCCTTCAATAAAAACATGTTCTGCTTTCGCATGAATATCAAATGGATGATGACTCCAGATAACGAGATCCGCATCTTTTCCGCTGACAAGCGCACCTTTTCGATCATCGATACCTAAAATCTCTGCAGGATATGATGTTACTGCGCGCAATGCTTCTGCATCATCCATGCCAAAGCGAACAGCCATAGCAGCATAAATAGGCAAATAATACAGCGGTGTTACATCATGGTCGGCAGTGATGCAGACTTTAACGCCTGCCCTATTGAGGACACCGGCAGTCTCAAAGCTCTTATTCCAAACCTCCTGCTTGCTGCACGGGTTCATGCTTGGACCGACAATCGCAGGAAAACCACTGGCTGCTATATGTTCAGCAATGTCGATCCCATCCGTGCAATGAACTATAACGATCCTGATATCGTACTCCTTGGCAATACGGATCGCTGTACAGATATCATCCGAACGGTGAGCGTGAATATGCAACGGTATTTCTTTCCTCAGAACCATAGCCATATTTTCCTTGCCGGGATCGCATCGGAAATGATCACCATTCTTTTCCGCTTCTTCCTTCTCAAAAAGATATTCCTTCGTATCTTCCAGACACTTACGTAAGTGATAAGCAGTACCCATGCGTGAGGCGAATCCATGCTTAGCTGCCTTCGGGTTTTCTCCAAGGCTGCCTTTCACAGCAGCCTTGCGGGTCACGATCATCTCATCTGCAATCTTACCCGTTAACCGGATAACCGAAGCAACACCTCCGATAACACCATCACTGCCCGGACAAACACAGGCACAGGTTACTCCTGCCCGGACAGATCGTTCCACCGCTCTGTCAAAAGGATACAGACCGTCCAGCACTTCTAACTGAGGGGTAATCGCATCCGAGTAATCGCAACAATCATCACCCACTTCTCCCATACCTTCTTCGCTGATACAAATATGACTGTGAGCATCAATGAAACCTGGCGTTATATATTTTCCCGCCGCATCTATCACTTCTTCATTTTCTTTTGGAGAAATATTGAAATCCACTTCCGTTATTTTCGTATTTTCAATACGAATATCCAATTTTTCAAAATCATTTGTACAAGTAGTAAACAAATATCCGTTTTTAATAAGCATCAGTGCTACCTCTAAATATAATATTTTTTATTCCTATATATGGGATCTGTTAATAACCAATCATTACAGCAGCCGTCATAAATACAAACTCCATAATAAACAGGATACCAAACAACGGAGTAATAAATTTATACCATTTGTTAATCGGCACTCCCATCAGACCACAACAAAGAGCGCAGGAAGTCGGCCAGAATATATCTGCGAAGCTGTGTCCCAACTGGTATGCCAATACGGCAATTGAACGGCTCATACCAACCAGCTCGGCTGTTGGTGCCAAAATCGGCATTGTAATCGTTGCCGCACTTGTTGAACCATTGATAAAGAGTTTTACAATGTTCTCAATTATGATCATTCCGTAGGCAGAGAGGTATGTACTTGTATTTTTAAGCAGGCTCACCAGACCGTATACGATCGTATCTGTGATCATGCCCTCTTTCATTAAAATCAAGATTCCTCTGGTAAATCCGACAATTAACATAGAAGAAACCATGCTCTTAGTAGACTCAATAAATGTCTTACAGATCTCAGTTGCAGAATAACCGCTGATAATACCTGCAACCACCATTGCCATTAAGAAAAATGCTGATATTTCATCTACATACCAGCCCAGATTCAAAATAGCATAGAATAAAAATATAATGACTCCAAAGAAAAGGACTAAACATAACCCCTGACGGATATTCATAGATGCTGTCTGTAATTCATTCAAAGATTTTGCCTTGACTGCATCCAGCTCAGTGCCATAAACCACAGATTTGGTCGGATTTTTTTTGACTTTGCGGGCATAGTACATCACATAAGCAATGGCAATGATCTCTGTGACAGCAAAAATGAGCCAGCGGAATCCCATGCCTGAGTAAAGTTCAACACCTGCAATATCCTGTGCAATAGCGATGGTATAAGGATTCGTGGTGCCTGCGGCATATCCGATCGATACGCCCAAAAAGATAACTGCGCCACCTACGACAGCATCATAACCCAGGGCAACAAAGATTCCTACGAAAACCGGAAACAGTCCATAGACTTCCTCATAAATACCCATAGTAGATGCCATTAAACCAAGAATCAGCATTGTGATCGGAATCAATAGCTGGACACAATTGCCAATCTTCCGTACTAAAGTTCCCAGCGCAGCATCCATCGTTCCATTTTTGGTTAAAACATAAACAAAACCGTACGCAAAAATAATGAGGAACATAATATCAGCAGCGTCCACATAACCAGCTTCCAGAGCCTGAAACAGACCAAACAGCCCCGGCGCCTCAGCATCTACATACGCGTAAGAGTCAGGCACAACGACCATCTTTCCTGTAACCGCATCCTCTACACGCTCATAAGATCCGGCAGGAATGATGTGTGTAAGAATCAGCACGATGAACATAATAGTGACAAGTATCACATATGTATGCGGCATCTTAAAGTTTTTGATCCTTTCCTTTAAAGTTCTCATAAGTACCTCCTTAGTTTATAATCTTTGTAGCAACACTGCATGTTTTCTGAATGCTTATCCATCACCTTGCAGCACCACACTATAATACACATTCAGTCCCTTCAGCATTGCCTTTTCTTATATTTAAATCCTTAAAGTTACTTGAATGTCAAGTGTGAAATTGTTATAATAATAACAGTTGCTTTTTGATCATTATCCACATTCACCGGAGTTCTAAAAATGGGCAAAAAAAATCTTACCATCGGAGAAATATCCGAAATATTGAACATTACCCCTTCAACTCTTCGTTTTTGGGAAAAGGAGAACCTCTTTCATGTCAGCAAAAAGAGTAATCACTACCGAACCTATACCAATACGGATTTAATCGACATAGCTGATATCCTGTATTATCGGAATCTTGGAGTACCGGTTAAAGACATCCGTGCATTTTCTTCTCTGGAATTATCTGAATATGATCAGTTTCTGGAAAATCAGGAACGGGAACTCAACAAAAAGATTGAAGAATATCAACAGATGCTGCTAAGATCGCAAAGTCTGAAGAGGAACTATTATCGGTTGCTGAGACTGCTCGTCAATCCCTTTATCCTTGAGACTCCGGACTTTCATCACGTCATCTCGTGGGATTTCCGTGAAAAAGAACGGATCCGGCAATACGTATCCGATCCTTCATATTACGTCTGGTGTAAAGATACCAACTCAGAAATTTCTGGACGTAAAGGACTCATTGTATCTGAAAACAGTTCTTATTCCCGCTCGGATCTCATATGGGAAAACAGACCCGGCAGCCGCTACATCAGCTTTCCCGTCAAAGCCATGATTGAAAATGATTATTCCGGACTTGAAGCGCCAAAGATCGTAGGTGAAGTACAGCGCCATACCACTACCGGTTATTTAATTACTCGTCACCTCTTAAACTGCAAGATCAATGGCGAAAATGTCGAATATCTGCAGGCTTATCTTGAAATCACTGGAGCGTGGGATGATTCATTTACGAAAAGATTAATGTTAGATTAATGTTTTGGTGAATATATCCTGTTTAGACAAATGAAATTATGCATGATTTTTCACAAAAAACACTCTTTAGATTTGTAAAATAATACTTTTTTATAAACTATCTATTGCATCACATTTACTACGAGCAGCGGATCGCGTTCCGCTGCTCGTAACAGTTTCTTCCTTTATTGAAATATTGTTTTAAAAACCGGCTGCATGGACGAGATCCATGTATTCTCTGCCGCATTATAATACTTTGTATCTGCATTTACCGCAAACGGAATTCCTGCATCACTCAATGCTTTCGTCATAAATCCTGCAAATACTGTCTGTTCTTCTACACTATATGTATTTCCTTTATTATAGTTGCCCGGCATCCAGGCTCCAACCCATGTCGGAATCCCCGTCTGCTGCTGCCATGCAAGCGCCGTCTGGATCTTATCTGTAATCAGCTTTTTCTCAGCATCCGTTCCCGTAGTCCACAGCTTCTTTTCATTTGTCTTATCCGGACCGGATGCGTAAAAATGCCATTCTGCCATAAGATATCCATTGTGTGCACTTGGAATTTTCAGCTCTGACAAATAATTAGGGTCTGACCGCCAGAAGCACAGAAGCTGCCAGGCCCAAATAAATTCTTTTCATTCTTGTTTTCTCCACTTATTGCCCGGAAGAAAGAAGATCATCAATCTGTTTCCAAATGCTATTGATCTCTTTCAGCATTTCCAGACGTTTTTCCTTTTCTTTTTCTGCTTCTTTTAATTTTAGGATTGCTGTATCAAAATCTTTGTTCTCGGCCGCCGCTTTCGCTTCTGCACGAAGATTCTTTACCTGGGAATCCCCGTTATCCTCACGGATCATTTTTATTTTCCCACGAAGTGTTTTTGCCTCTTTCCACACACTCTTATCGACCGGAAGCTCTCCTGTCTCCTTTTTGTTCAGATGAATATTCTTGAAATGTTCCATGGAATTTTTATTGGATTCCCTGAGAGCATCCATCTGCTCCTCCATCGCTTTCATCTCAGTACGGATCGGTTCTGCTTCCGCCCTATATTCTTTTCTTGTCTCAGCCGCAAACGCAGAGAAGGACATGATTGCAGTAAGCGATAACGCCGCGCATAAAATTTTTAAACCTTTCTTCATCTTGTTACCTCCATCATTAGATTATTTTATATGTTTATCATACTGTTATCCCTGTGTGCATTACCAGTTCACCTGTGTGGCAAAAATGCGGCAATCATTTACGGTTTTAAACTTTCCTGTTAATATGAAAACATAAATACAAATGAGGTAATTTATCATGTCAAAACTGATCTATGTAGTAGATGATGAGTCAAATATCCGTACAATGATGCAGCTATTTCTTGAAAATGAAGGCTTTACAGTAGAGACGTTTAAAGATGGTCAGGAAGCCTGTCAGGCCTTTTCCGCAAAAGAACCCGATATGCTGATCCTCGATATCATGATGCCCGGAATCGACGGTCTCAGTCTATGTACCTATTTCCGTCGTCAAAGCCATGTTCCCATTATTTTTGTATCTGCCAAAGATACGCCGCTCGACCGTGTTATGGGAATCACTCTCGGAAGCGATGATTATATTACAAAGCCCTTCCTTCCATTAGAGTTCGTTGCGCGGGTAAAGGCATTATTCCGCCGGTCTGATCCACACTTTTACGATGCCGGCATGACCGATCCTGTCACTCGGTTTGTATGTGGAAATCTGGTTCTTTTTCCTGTCAGCCACAGAGTCACAATTCAGGAACGTGATCTCAATGTAACTCCTACAGAATTTGATTTTCTGCTGTATATGATACAACGGGCAGATAACGCTGTTTCTAAAAAAGAATTAGCCGAACAGGTCTGGCATTTTCAAGGTCCTGATCCGGAAGCAGATATACCGGAGGATTTTATTAAACGACTTCGAAAAAAACTACTTTCTTTCGGATCTACTGCCCTGATCGAGACGGTATGGGGCTTTGGTTATCGAATGAGCGAACGAAGGCCAGAAGGGATCGAATCAATATGATTGGAAAGAGTATCCAGACACGTTTATTTTCTGCAGTTTTTCTCGTGATTTTTATGATAACCTTCGGAGTCGGAATCACCTTTTTCCTTTCTTCCCGTTGGTATGTACAGTACACTGCCAGGAAAGAAACAGAGCATCTGATCAGGATGGTTCAGTCGGAGTCGGATCGTTTGAGCACTGACCCGGCTTACACTTCTTCAGATTCTAAGGAAAATACGCGCGAATCTTCAAAAGCTTTGCTTCGTTCTGTCCGGCTGCAGCTCAGAGATCAGCCTTAAAATGGTATATTTTTGATTTTTAATTCCAAGCAAAAACTTGTCTTCCCTAAATCCAGTAATGACCGGAATATTTATCCGATATCTGCTTTGGAGGAACAGTGCCGCCGGATGATCCAGTCAGGGGAACTGATTTCCGGAAAAACGTCCCGCATTTTACTTTCTGAAGACTTCTGGTACATCAGTATGTATGTGTTTCCGTCCAGTACACCTGTACGGGCAAAGTATTTTGTTTCTGTTGTCCAAATTCCGGATTCATCTGTTTTCTGGAATTATACATGGAAATTGTATCTTGCGATTTTACTCGCTTCTGTGTTTTTATCATCTTTTTTAGTATGGGGAATTGCAAGAACCATCTCTGTCCCAATCCAGCATCTTTGTCTCCAGATCCAGAGGATCAATGGAGAAACAGACGCACAGATCCAGGATTCCTATTCTTTAAATGAACTGGAAGCTTTAAAACGCTCCTATAACCAGATGGAAGAAATGATCCGAAGATCTGAGGAAGAAAAAAGACAGTTTTTTCAAAACGCTTCCCATGATCTGAAAACGCCGCTTGCGTCTATAACCGGGTATTCCCAGGGGATCGTTTCCAATGTCATAAAGGATCATCAGAAAGCTGCCAGTATCATTCTTTCTGAAAGTCTGCGCATGACTGACCTTGTAGAAAGCATTCTTTCTCTCTCAAAAATGGACAGTCACACATTTGACCTGCATCCGACAGATCTGGAAGTAATGGAGTTTCTTGATGAGTGTGTGGATATCATGAGTACGATCCGAAGGGACTGCGTGATACATCTTGAAGCTGAACGCCCACTAATGATCCGCACGGATCCGGAATTGTTGAAGCGGGTGATACAAAATATTCTTTCAAACTGTCTGCGATATGCCGAGCACGAAATTCTGATCCGTATGAGTACAGATGGTAACTCGCTGATCCTTCTGATACAGGATGATGGTCCGGGATTCCTGGAGAAAGATCTCCCTCATATTTTTGAACGTTTTTATAAGGGTAATGGTGGAAAAAATGGAATTGGTCTTTCGATTGTATGGACCGGCATCCACTATCTTGGCGGATCCATTACCGCCGGAAACCGCACTATGCCGGAACACGGGGCTTATTATCAGCTTTTATTGCCCCTGTCTTTTTAACCGAATCAAGTAAGTCTTAGCTTCAATTGCGAAAAGCAATAAGCAGTGGGTGGGGACTTGCTTGTATCAGGAGG
>OGMW01002035.1_pt1 | contig 15061 bp, 17 predicted proteins | sample 1573281 | NCBI WGS metagenome assembly OGMW01 (sample SAMEA2581907, study PRJEB24529) | metagenome | biome: Human gut stool | place: China | collected 2011
CTCGCATTGTCCGTGAGTTTCCGCCGTTTTCCTTCAAAGTCCGGATAGCGACTCTAACTCGAAATCAGTTTGCGGGCAACCGCACGTGGGTTCGAATCCCACCCGCTGCGCCAAAAGAATAGGGTAAAAAAGATATCATCGGCAGAAATGCCGATGATATCGCCCTTTTTAGGGGTTTTCACCCTCAAAAATAGGCGTTTTTTTAGAGTGCATTTTCGTGGTTATCATTTAGTGCTTTTTCGGTTGTCAGTGTATTCGAACTATCACGATTTTGAACATAATAAGCTCTAAAACAAAAGTACATAGTGACAAAATAAAAAGTAGCGCCCTTTTTACCAATCGCTATAAACCCAGTATTTAAGCCATTTTAAGCTCCCCTTCAAAAAAGGGCGCCACTCATTACAACCAAATAATATTTAAGTAAGGCTTTGATTTCACAGATAAGAAATCAGAGCCTTTTTTGCGTTTTAGAAGAAAAGAATGAAAATTGATGAATATGACCTAAAGTACAGCCACTTCAAATTAAGACCAAGTCTATGGAGAAATCCAAGGCTTGGTCTTTTTTAATTTCTACTAAAAACCGAAAGGACTGAGAACAATGTCATGCTATTTTATGTACGGAACAAGCTTGCAGGAATCGGAACAGATGATGATGTCTGTTCCTAATTTTTTACCGAGAACGAAAGGGATGATTATCATGGGACAGAAAACAATTGACGAAAAGGAAGAATTCAAGAGGTGTATCTATTGCAGTGAATACAGCAAGGGCGGTTGCCGAAGGGCACATTGCCCCTATCTTTTGGAGAGATCAGATTTTGGTCATATCAGATATGCCGATTTTATCAAGGATAGCTTTTGGGACTCAGATGACTTCTTTTTCAAGAAACGACTCCGAGGTTTGTTCCGCAGCTTCACAGGCGAATGGTTCATGTCCTCCTATCACAAGGATAGATATTTGTGTCTTGCACAAGGTAGCGCCCTTTTTCAAAGCACAAAGAAACAGAACCTTGCACTGCTGTATTTGCTGACAGCGAATGAACAGCTTTGGGATAGAGCGAAGGATCACATCTATTCAAACAAAATTGCACTATCGGAAATCCCTCTCACCGGCATTAATACAACCTGTTATGCGTTGTTCCAAGCAGCTAAAACCATTGCAAGCGGTAAGCTGCACATCGAGGAAAATGAGCTTGCCGATAAAACTCTGATTGGTGAGGTTGCTTTTAAAACCATTATACAGTCTTTTTTAATTGCGAGATACGGCGATGAGATTATGACTGTGAAGCAGTAAAAAGAAGCCTGTCGAAACAGACTTCTTTTTACCGATTGAGTTCTGGACTCTCGAAAATGTCATTTGGGGCACATTCTAAGATTTGGCACAGAGCTTCAAGATTATCAAATTTTATGGATTTGGTTTCGTTGTTTACCATTCGACTAAAATTCTGGTAGCTCATTCCCATCTGCTTATATAACCAATACTTAGTTTTGCCCTTATGCTCAAGTATTTCTAAAACCTTTAGCTTCATATCACCACACCTTTCTAACGGTATAGTAAGATATTACTAAATAACTTACTTAAACATATAGACTATTACATTAGATAATGGTATAGTTAGTGTTCATAGAAAGGAGAGATAATATGCAAACAAAAGAACATTCACTCTGTTTCACCGGTCATCGCAGTGAAAAGCTACCAAAAACAGAAGAAGGAGTGGAAAAACTAAAATTGAAACTATGGGAGGAAATTGACAAAGCAATAGAAAATGGTATTGACACATTCTATTTCGGAGCTTGCTATGGTTTCGACTTACTGTGTGCAGATATTGTAGCAAAGCGAAAACGAGTGATTAAAATGAGTGAGCCAAAAATCATTAAATTAATTGCAGTAATCCCATTCGAGGAACAGGCATCACGATGGAAAGAATCAGACAGAGAAATCTATTACGATACTCTGCCCTACTGTGATGAGGTCATTACACTAAACACGCACTACAAGCAAGGCTGTTACCACGAACGCAACCGATATATGGTAGACCGATGTAGCAAGATGATTGCTTACTATGACGGCGGATCGGGCGGAACAGCGTACACAGTAAACTATGCAAAAACAAATGGTTTGGAAATCATAAATCTATATGAAAGCTAACGGTTAGAGTCACTTCAATTTGAAGTGGCTCTTTTTTATAACCTAAAATCAGAAATGGAGGAACAAAATTGAATATTAGAATTAAAACAAATGACAGCACCACAGGTTTTACAATACCTTGCAGTGAAGAACAAATCGACAAGCTTTGTGAGGTTCTCGGTATCCACAATAACAGTCAAGCTGAGATAACGGTGGACAGTGTGTATATGGATGACAGAGCCAATGTCCTGCTCCAAAACAAGACCTTTAACCTCGACAAGCTTAACTATCTTGCCAAAAGACTGGACAGCTTTGACGGAAATGAAATGACCACATTCTATGCAGTAGCTTACGGCGAACAGATTGAAGATATTGACGGCCTCATCAATCTCACCTTTAACACCCACTGTGCCAGCGTTGTGAGGGATTTCAGCGATCTTGACGCCATAGGCAAGAGTATGTACCTTGTAGAGCGTGGTGGTGTGACTGTGGAGGAATTAAACCGACTGGATGGCGAGGAATATTTCAAAAAGGTGCTTGCCGATAACCCTAATCCGTTGGTAACTCCATACGGCATTATCTATAAAAACAAAAATGAGTTCGAGCAAGTATATGACGGCATCCATTTCCCTGAATATTATTGGGAAGAAAATATGGGAACCGTCGCACTGGGTAAGGACGGCTTTGCGGAATACCTCTACCTGCCTTATGTGGAAACAGAGCTTACCAAGGCATTAGAACGATTGGGTGCAAGAGATGTTTCAGAGTGTGAGGTCGCACTGGACAGCACCATATTTAATGATGAGATGAAGAATATCCTCAAAGCCTTGCCGAAAAACAGCCAAGAGGAAATTAACGGCATCAATCATATTGCCAAGAGAATTGCTGAAATGGGTACGAAAGAAATGCCATATCTCAACAATCTTACAGGTGACTTACAGCCACAAACCATGAAAGACCTTGATCCAATTTTAGACAGTGCCTATGAATTTGAAATGTTCGATGGAATTTATAGTGCCAAGGATTACGGCAGATATATGATCTGTGCAAGCGGTCACTTCGAGTACGATGAGAACTTAGAGGAATATATCGACTTTGAACGCTACGGCAGTCAAAGACTGAAATGTGAAAACGGAGCATTTACAAGTGCAGGATACCTTGTCTACCATGGCTACAACCAAGACCTCGCTGAAATGCTTACCGAAATCGGCATTGAAATCCCGTCACAGCAGATGCAAACGCTCAAGCTGTATATGCCACTGAAAGGCAGCACCTACTATGATGAAAATGATTATGGTGACCTTTACCAAACGGATTATGAGATGGAGGTATATCCCGAAGAACTTACTGAATACGAGGATGCAATTTCAGAAGCCTTAGAGAAGAATAGCCTTCCCGAGGAAAAGGAACGAGGCTTGATGAAATATTACGGAGATAACGATTCCGTTAATGCCAAGGTAAAACGTTATGATTTCTCAGTAGAAAATGTAAGTGGCAAGCTGATGGGTGTTGTAACTGCAGAGCTAAATGCACCCTTGGACGACCGAGAATTGGAAATTTTTAAGCAAGTGGTGGAGGGGCAATGTTCAGACGGCTGGGGTGAGGGCTTTGAACAGCGAGAAATTAACTGCAATGGAAAAGAGATTTATGTGAGCTTTTGGCAGAGCAAAGGCTGGAGCTTGCAGACTGCGGAAGAACTTGGCATCAGTGAGCCAAAGCAAGAAATGAGTATGGGAGGTATGTAAAATGCGTGGCTTTCCCACACAGGAACAGGTAAACAAAATTAAGGAGCGATACCCCATCGGCACAGTCATTGAGCTGACTGCTGACATGGAGGATAACTACAATCCAATTCCGAAGGGTATGCAGGGCGAGGTTATCGGTATTGACGATATCGGCACCTTGCATATGAAATGGCAGAACGGCAGTGGTTTAGGTGTAGTGGTTGGCGAGGACAGTTTTAAGGTTATCAGCAAACCCGAAGAACAGGAAATTGCAGAACCTAAACACGAGATTGGAGGTATGAACCTATGAGAGTCTTAAAAGCACAGGTCTATAACCCCGAAAACGAAGCCTTTGCAGATATTGAGCTTCCTGCAAGCTATGAGGAATTGGAAGATACCTTGCAGATGATAAACGGCAGCAATAAAAGCTGTGCCGCCGATATCAAATACTTTCTCGGAGATATGAATCTTCTTGAAAACAAGGAAATGCTGTCCTGCAGTCTTTATGAGATGAACTATTTTGCCAGCTTGGTTGATAAAATGCAGGATTATGAACAGGTGAAGTTTACAGGTCTTGTAGAGGCTGAAGCATCAGAATATCCCAATATGAAAGAAATTATCAACCTTGCACTTAACACTCCCACCCTCGACTGCTATCATGCACCTGCCACCTCAGATAAGGACTTGGGCGAGTTCTATATCGACAATGAACTGCTTCCACAGCTTGCAGACCTCGACAGCCTTACCGATGAGCAGTACGACTGGGTATGCGAACACTTGGATAAAGATAAAATCGGAAAGGAAATGCGAGAGCAAGAGCATGGTGTATTCACCTATGCGGGATATTTTGTGAAGAACGAGGAAATCAAACAGCTTTACAACGGAGAGCCTGTTATGCCAAAGCCATGTGATTACATCTTCCGATTGGAGCTTGCCCTCATTCCGGAGGGCGATGAGCCAAACGATGAAAACACACTCAGCCTAAAGCTACCCGCAGCTACTGCCGATGTACAAAGAGCCTTGGAAGAAATCGGGGCGAAAAGCATGGAGGACTGTTGCTTCTATGGTTACGAAAGCTTGGTAGTTCCACAGCTTGCCGACTGCTATACAGATAACGATGATTTTAATGTTCTCAATCACCTTGCCGAGAAAATCAATCGCTTTAATCGCGAGGAAATTGCAAAGTATAAGGCAATGCTTGAAGCTACCCACTGCAAGGATATTGAAACAGCCCTATCTGTCTATGAAAAGATGGATGAATTCACCCTTGACCGAAGCTGTACCACAGCCACCGATTATGTAGACAAGGTACTCGAAAATCTTGATTTACCGATGAAAGAACAATTTAGCTTCTATCTATCCAAGCATGAATATGGCAAAGCCTTGATGCAGTATAACGGTGTGGATACTACCTCTTATGGAATGTTAATTCCCGATGACGGTATCCGCCTGTCCGAGCAAATCAAAAAGCAAACTCCAGACATAGAAATGACTATGTCGATTTAACCGATTGAAAAATTAAATATTGAAACGGAGGCCGTCCTATTGGTGCAGATGCACTGATAGGACGGCCTTTTTTTATTTTCAGAGAAGAAAGGAAATTATTGCAATGAACGAACTTAAGATTTTTGAAAGCGAGGAATTTGGGCAAATACGAACCGTAGTAGACGAAAACGGCACAATCCTTTTTTGTGCAAGTGATGTGGCAACTGCATTGGGATACGCAAAACCACGAAATGCTATAAATACACATTGTAAGGGGGCCCTGAAACGGGGCACCCTTACAAACGGAGGTGTTCAAGAACTTACTTTTATCCCTGAACCTGATGTTTATCGTCTAATTATGAAAAGTAAGCTTCCATCAGCCGAGCGATTTGAAAAGTGGGTATTTGAGGAAGTTTTGCCTACCATTCGCAAATACGGTGGCTATGTCACATGGGATAAGTTGCAGGACATTATGACCAACCCTCACAGCCTTGCTCAGTTTCTCCGTCAAATGCTCCTTGTTACAGAGGAAAATGTAAAGCTCAAAAAGGAGATTGGCGAGCTTGAACCAAAGGCAGATTACTTTGACAGCTTGGTGGATAACAACCTGCTTGTAAACTTTCGCACAACAGCAAAGGAAATCGGAATAAAGCCTATGAGATTTACGCAGTTTCTATTGGACAAGAAATATGTGTTTCGTGATACCAAACAAACGATTCATCCAATGCAGCCCTATGTCCACTGTGGCTTCTTTGAAATTAAGGAGTTTTGCAGAAATGGACACTCAGGCACCCAAACCCTTATCACTCCAAAGGGCAGACAGCATTTTTTGGAGGTGCTTACCCAATGCGAAATCATCTGAAAATAAACACCCATTAAGGCCGATTGTTAACTGATTCAATTCAGAAACAATCGGCCTTTTTTTATTTGCTCGAAAGCGAGGTGACTACTATTTGATTAAAAGCATTATCAGCTGGGTGGGCGGAAAAGCAAAGCTCATGTGTCTGATTAACCTACTTGCACCGCCGAGGTACGAACGGAGTGTAGATGTTTTTGGGGGCAGTGGAACAGTCACGCTCAATCTCGACTCCCCCCCGAGTACACTCAAGGTCTATAACGATTTTAATGCAAACCTTGTAAATCTTCTTAGATGTGCAAGAGATGCACCGTTGGCACTCATTCGTGAAATCGGCTTTCTTACCCTCAATGCGCGTGATGACTTTGAGATGTACAAGAAATTTATTGAACAAGAAGAATTCGGCGATGATGACCTGCAAAAGGAAATGAAGCTTACCGAAATTATGCTTCCACCGCCAAGTGCCGAGGAAGCCAAACGGATACTGCTTAAAAATGCAAAGGAAAAAGACATCAAAAGAGCTGCCGCCTATTACAAGGTGCTGCGATACAGCTTTAATGCCAATGGCGAAACCTACGGCGGAAAGAAATGCGATGTCCGCAGGTTCTTTGTTGACATTTGGAACTTCAGCAAAAAGTTTGCTGATATCACCATTGAGAACAAGGACTTTGAAGCCCTCATCAATCAGTATGACCGAGAAAATGCCTTTATCTACTGCGACCCGCCCTACTATGATGCTGAAGCCTTTTACAAGCACATTGATCCCTTCGGAAAAGAGGATCATATCCGCTTGCACGATTGTTTGGCAAAAGCAGAGGGCTTTGTAATGGTGAGCTACAACAATGCTCCCGAAATTGTAGAGCTGTACAAGGATTTTTACATCTTCTACACCACAAGAGCCAACTCCATGTCCCGTACAGAGGGTGCAATTTATGAGGAACTCATTATGACCAACTACGATCCCAGACCATTTTTACAGCAGAAAAACCATCAGATGAATCTCTTTTCTTTCCTAAGCTTTTGGACAGAGGGAGATTACAAGCTCATTCATTCGCCTGCAAAGGCTTTGAAAATATATAAATAAGAGAGGTAATTTTATTATGAAAAACACAACTGAAAACAAAGGTCTTTTGGTAGACAAAGGAATCATTGAAAAAGCACAGCTTAGCGACAATGTAAAGCTTGTTGCTACCGACCACCTTATCGTCCTTACCAAAGCTAAGATGACGGCGATGGATGTGGTGAAAACCATTGATTCCATGTCCACACTGCTTTACAGCCTTGTTGATGCCTTGGCAGAATGCTGTGGCGAGTGTGATGGCTGTGACCACTGCGAGGATTTAGACTTTGAGCCGATTCATCTGCCCGATGAGGTACTTGAGCTTGCAGGCATTCCAACAGGCACAAAGCTTGCTGCCTTTGTGGAGGAAGATGGCGGTGTGGTTCACATTGAGCCTGCCGAGTATGAGTATGACATCTCCGATGTGCCGCCTCATTTGCTGGCTACCTTTTCAGATTACGGCATCTGCCTTGGAGAGCTTGATGCACTCCTCATGGAAAATGAGGTGCTTTAATGGATAAGAAATATGTCTACCCATACAGCTTGCTTGAAGCCAAACGAAATGGTGAGCTGGAACAGTACCGAGAGTCTTTCAAGGAGAATAATCGCTGTGCAAATGCCATCAAAGAAGCAATCAACCAAAACTTTGATGGAATGCACTTAAATCACGATGTGGCAAAGCCTGTGATTGCCGAGTTTGGCTATGACAGAGTAAACTTCGTGCTTGCCAATACACTGCAGCAGCTTAGAGCTGACGGAAGATTTTCAAGGGATAACAAGGAGTGGGCAACGGGCTTTTTCATTCCCGAAAACAAAGCCAACCCTCGAAACTATGAGTTTATTGTGACCAGTCACCCTGCCGTTCTCGATGGTTTCATTAACCTTGCTCGTAAGGAATATGACAGCCTTAACCTTTGGAATCATACCCACTGCAATGATAAAACTCATCTTGATTATACCGGCAAGGTTATGGTGCTAAATCCCAAGTGCTTAAAAGATGAGTACAAAAGCCCCAAGGATCAGCTTGTTTTGTGTGAAAGTGGCTTTGGCTGTTCTCCCACAGCAAGTGGCAGAAAGGTGTTTGGCAGATTTCTCTCCGATGGCGAAAAGTGTCAGTATGACCGCAGTGATTTCATCGGTGAGCTGAAAGAGGAACACCTCCCCGATTGGGCAAGAGAAAAGGTACAGGAGATGGCAGAGCCAAATCAGTCAGAGCCTGCCATGGGAGGGATTGAAATGAAGTAGATTGGAGGATGTCATGGAGAGTGTAAAACTCAAAAACAGCATTATCTATTACTATGGCACACCGACAGGCTACTTAAAGGATGGCAAGGTAAATATCGACAGCTCGTTTCTCTGTGATGAACTGAAAAACTGGTGCAAGGAAAAGAGATTAGAGCCTTGCTTTTCTGATGGTATTTTCGAGGTACTTGTCAAAAAGGAGGATGTGTCCCAGTTTATGAAAAGTGAACAAGCCCTAAAGAATGTCCGAATTTGGCAGCTTAGTGCCGATTCGGATTTTTCTATGCGATTTATCTCATTTGACGAGTTTAAAGAGAAGTTTGGGCAGCCAAGCAAAGACAGTTACAAGACTATCTTTGACGGCAGTCTGCCCACCAATAACCTTGATGAAATCTATGAGATATGCAACCTAAACCACCCCAAAGGTTATCAAGGTCACGCTCTGTCTATGTCCGATGTAGTGGAGTTGTATGACGAAAACGGCAGTGAATTCCACTATGTGGACAGATTTGGATTTAAGGAGATCAGCTTTGAGCCTTCACAGCAGACACAAGGCTTTGATATGAAACTGGAGCTGTAAAGCAGGAGGAAAGCAGATGAAACAGAATAACAATTTTGAACTTGATGTGAGAGTAACTCCCATCAAAAACGGCGGCAATGTCAAGGCATACGCTTCGGTAAATATCGGCAGTGCCTTTGCTGTCAAGAACCTTCGCATCATTGAGGGAAACAAAGGACTTTTTGTGGCAATGCCCTCGGTGAAAAACCACAAGGGAGAGTATGATGACATCTTCTTTCCCATTAGCAAGGAAAGCCGTACCGCCCTTAATGATGCGGTTATTTCTGCCTACGAGCAAAAGCTCGAAATGGCAGAATCACCTGAACAGGAGCAGTCAAGCGAACCTGTAATGTCCATGTAAACCATTCAAACCAATCATAAAATATCAAATTTTTGGAGGAAAAAATACTATGAAAAAGATTAAGAATATGATCAGCAATGCGAAAAACGCAATGAACAATATGGCGGTCAAGGTAAGTACCTTTTTTATGGTGCAGAAGAACAAAATGCGCCTTGCCGTTGCCAACAACAGCGGTGAAAACTATATCGACTCTGCTGTCAAAATCCTTATCGCTGTGGTTTTGGGCGGTCTGCTCCTTGCCGGTCTTTATGCATTGTTCGGAGATGTAGTTATGCCTACTCTCAAAACCAAAATTCAGGAAATGTTCAACTACAAGGGTTAAGGGAGGCAGAGCATGAAAGAGAAACTGAAAAAATCAGCTTCTCTGCTCTTAATCCTTTGCCTTGTTCTCTCTGTATTCGGTGGCAGTGCTTATGCTGTCCACCGATACTTTGAGGACGCTAAAGGACACTGGGCAGAAGAAGCCATTAAAACGCTTACCGAGCAAGGTGTCATTGCAGGCTATCCCGATGGGCTTGTTCATCCCGATGAAATTATCACAAGGGCAGAATTTGCAACACTGCTTACACGAACTATGCGTGAAGATATTGAACTATCCGAAACAAACAATATTTTTACAGATATAAAGGGACATTGGGCCGAGCAAAACATCCTTTATCTAGTGGAGCAAAAAATCATTGTTGCAGATGATTATGAAAACAAGCTGTTTCAGCCAAACGAGCCGATCACAAGACTTGAAATGGTGAAAATGCTTGTTCGTGCCTTGGGCGATAACTGCCATAGTGCAGATTGTCTCTGTGATTTGGATTTTACCGACATCAGCCTGCTTGAAAAAGAGGATCAGATGTATCTCTGTATTGGTGAAAAACACTTCATCATCAAAGGCTACCCCGATAAAACAGCAAAGCCAAATGACAATGCTACTCGTGGCGAAGCCTTTGAAATGCTTGTGAAAGAGGAAGAAGCCAAGGACAAATTGGAACAGCAAAAGCCGCCTATTGTCAAGCCGGATGAAAAGCCTTCCGGTGGTGGAAATGGCGGTGGTTCTTCCTATGTTCCGGCTCCACAGTTTGCATTCACTATTCCCGAAAACTGCTATGTGGGTGATGAATTGAAAATCACCCCAACAAGCAAATATGTAAGCACTGTTTCTTGGAGTATCACCAAGGATGAAATCCCAGTGGAGCTTGCCACAGCCTTTGAGGGCGAACTCAGTAAAGACGGCGGTACGCTGAGAGTAAAGGAAATTGGTAAATACTCCATTACTGCCACTGCTAAAAACAGCCGTGGCAGAGAAGTTATCCATAGCCAAACTGTAATCGTCTATCCTGTGGTAACTGCGAAATTTACCTTACCCGAAACAGCCCACACAGACACAAGCCTTGCTGTAGATTTAAAAACTGAAAATCTCGGTGAAAACAAAGTGGTGTGGACAGTAACCAAGGACAGCGAAGCCATTGATATTGCAAAAACCATCACAGGTGGACTTGGTAACACGGGCGGTACCATTCAGTTTGAAGAGCATGGCAGCTACACTCTGACGGCAGCCATCACCGATACCCTTGGGAAAGTGATCTCTGTTTCCCAAAGTGTAGTGGTCTATCCTGTGGCTGAAGTAAAGCTAAAACTGCCCACCCTTTCTCATACGGATAAAACGGTGACCTTACAAACAGAGAGCAAAAATGCCGAGGGGCTGACAGCTCATTGGACACTGACAAAGGATGGCACACCTATGGAGCTTAAAAGCCAAATTGAGGGCAATGTAAGCCTCGCAGACAGCAATATCCGCTTTAAAGAAAAAGGTGTCTATCAGTTGACTATTACCTTGACAGACAGGACTGGCAGAGCCTTTATCGATACTGCAAAAATCACTGTCTATCCTGTGGGTGCTGTTGGATTTTATCTGCCACCTATTCTCCACACCGATGATACAGTCAAGGTAGAAACAACCCTTACGGAAATCGGTGAAAAGCAAGATGTATGGACCGTTAGCAAGGACGGCAAGGAAATCCCTCTTACTGATGCTGTAACCGGCAACCTAACCAACGAGGGTGGCAGCATCAGTTTTAAGAGCAAGGGTGAATATCTGCTGAAATGCTCCTTTACTGATGACGGTGGCAGAAAGTATGCTTACGAACAATCGGTTAAGGTGTACCCCGTACCAACTGTCACCTACACTCAACCAAAGCTCATTCATACAGACACTGAGGTGGAAATCAGCACTACGGTCATCGACTTAGATAGCCTGACCTTGGAGTGGCTTGTGGACAACAGCTTTGGCTATCAAGACTGGAACACCTTCGTAACTGGAAAGCTCAATAACGGGGGTGGCAGTATTCATTTTAAGCGAGCAGGCATCTATGAGCTTGTGGCAAGAACCACCGATGAAACCGGCAGAGTGTTTCTTTTTGAGCCTAAGAATAAAACAGAGGTGCTTCCTGTACTAACCCTTGGCTTCACCTTGCCAAAGGTAGCTTACACCGATACCCAAATTGACATCAGAACAAGCGGACACAACAACACCTTGCCGATGGAATGGACTCTTACCAAGGATGGCAAAGTCATTGCACTATCCTCCGCTATTGAGGGCGAACTCAATAAATTGGGTGGAAAGGTTCGCTTTACCTCTCATGGCGAATATGTACTGACTGCCAAGATGACGGACCTGCTTGGCAGAAGCTATTCCCACAGTGAAAGCATAACCATTATGCCGATTGTAGATTTTGCCTTTACAATGTCCGATAGCGTTCATTACGGAAAGCCTTTAGAGGTAAACATCAGCAAGTCATTACACACTGAAAAGGCAGAAATTCAGTGGACACTTACCAAGAACGGTGAGCCTTGCTCCTATGTGGGTGAGCTTTCCAAAAACGGTGGTACCATTGAAATCCATGATACAGGCGATTTTGTTTTAACTGCAGTTGCAACCGACAGCTTGGGCAGAGAGTGCAGCTACTCGCAAAATATCACTGTAATAAACACCGCACCTACCATTGACAGCTTCACTGTCAACCCCACAAGAACTGCCAAGGACGGAAACTTCCTTGTGAATATTTCTGCTACTGCAACCGATGCCGAAAACCACCAAACTACCCTTGAGTGGCAAGGCAAAACGGCGGATGGTTATTATCCTGTGGGAACTCATACTGTGAAAGTAAGGGCAAAGGACTCTGCCGGAGCTTACTCTGAATGGGTAAGCAAGAGCTTCACCATTGTGAGCAACATTCCCACAGTAACCATCACAGTAACACCTACCCGAACCGCAAAGGATGGCAAGTTCCTTGTAAATATTTCTGCTGCAAGCAATGATGCCGATGGAGATGCCGTCACCTTGGAATGGGAAAACAAAACTGTCGACAGCTACTATGCCGTTGGTACGCACATCGTAAAGGTACGAGCCAAGGACGCAACAGGAGCTTATTCCGATTGGGTAAGCAAAACTTTCACCATTCAAAACTCTGCTCCCACTCGTCCTGTGATTACAAGAACCCCAAGTGGTAACAGCGTTGTACCGGGTACACCCGTCACCCTTACAGCGAGCAGTACAGATGTAGACGGCGATGCCATTACCTATGTATGGGAAGGCAGACCGAATGAAACAGCTACCTATCCTTTGGGCAAAAATACCGTCCGAGTAAAAGCAGTGGACAGTACAGGTGCGCAGTCTCCTTGGGCGGCAATTGTTTTCTTTGTGATGGATAGTAACGGTAGTGGTGGAATGATGCTGACAGGACCCGACTCCACCATCAACGAAAATGGCATTGAAGGTGCAACCATTACAAAATACACCTTTAATGTGCCTGCGGTCAGCGGCCATAGTGGTAACGATTACGGCAGAGTGCGTGGCTATAATATTCTCACCAACCAGTGGGAGCAATTGGACTACGGCACCACTACCAATGGTATCTCCTTTACAAGAAACCTAAGCAGTGGGATGTACTCTAAGTTGGAGTTTTACTATTTCACGAACCACAATTGTATGTATAACAAATCCAACATCACCTATACCGTTGAGTACTACTTTGAGTAAATGCCTATGAACATTATCATTCAGGCAATTTTATTCACAGCACTTTTAACCTATGCCGCCATAATGGATTGTAAGAAAAGAGAAATCCCAAACGCCTTGTGCCTTGGAATTTCTTTTTTATCCCTTTTAGACTTTCACCTTAACAATCTATTGGGGCTTGGCATTGCCCTCATTTTATGGCTGACAGCAGTCTACATCGCTCCCGATAAATTGGGTGGCGGAGATATCAAGCTTTGCGCGGCCGTCAGCATTGTCATAGGCTTTCAAGCTACAACCTATGGCATCATCATCGGATTTGGCATTGTGAGTCTTGTTTGGCTTGTTATTCTGTTTCGCAAAACAAAGCAAGAGGTGGAGAACTGCTCTCTGCCTCTTGCTCCCTTTTTGGGAATCGGTTTTCTCACAACCTATTTTATAGAAATCGGAGGTCGACTCATATGAAAAAGCTTAGAAAGAAAAAGAGCATTGTGGCACTTTGTGTCATCGTTCCCATTGCCACAGCACTTGCCTTTGTGCCGAAAATTGTGGCTGAGTGCAAGAAAAGAAAGTATACATCTACATCGTTTTAAGGAGGAATTAACCCATGAAATTTTTGAAAAACAGAACCACTGTCGGTATTCTTTGCATTGTTTTGTCCCTTGTGGTTTGCTTTGGCATCACACCGCTGTTTAACCAAAGCATCAGCCAAAAAACCGAGATTGTGCGAGTGGCAAAGGAAATCAAACAGGGTGATGAAATCACCAAGGATATGGTGCAGACAGTAGAGGTGGGCAGCTATAACCTACCCGAAAATATCATCAAGACCAAAGAAACGGTTGTAGGCACCTTTGCAACGGCAGATTTTTCTGTAGGTGACTATATTCTAAACACCAAGGTGTCCAAAACCCCTGCCTATGAAAACGCATATCTCTATACCCTTGACGGCACAAAGCAGGCAATCTCACTTACCCTTAAAACCTTTGCCGGCGGTCTTTCGGGCAAGCTGCAGTCGGGTGATATTGTGTCGGTGATTGCTCCCGATTTTAGAGAGCAAGGCTTGACTGTCATTCCTCCCGAGCTTAAATATGTGGAGGTTATCTCAGTCACTGCACCCAGTGGCTATGATGCCAACACAGGTGAGCAGACAAATGCAGATGATGATCGAGAACTACCCTCTACTGTAACACTCCTCGTCACACCCGAACAGGGCAACATTTTAGCTGAGCTTGAAGCCGAGGGCAAAAGCCATCTGTCCCTTGTGTTCCGTGGAGAAAATAAGCAGGCACAGGAGTTTATTGCCATTCAAGAGGAAGTAATCCGAAAAATTTATAGCCCCGATCTTGCATCTGAAAGTGCCACTACAGTTACCGAACCTCAGTCCTCAAAGTCTGAGGAATCCCATACCTCACAGACAGGAGAAAGCGAGGGCGAGTAATGAACTTTATGAAAAACACCATATTCAAAAAGCCAGATAAGGTAGAGCCAACCAACGAACAGGTCTTGCACAGTGGTGTCCTTGCCGTTTGGGGCAGCCCCGGCAGTGGCAAATCCACTGTTGCGACAAAGCTTGCAAAGCACCTTGCCGACAAGAAGAAAAATGTGGTTTTGCTTCTTTGCGATATGACGGCACCTATGCTTCC
>OGMW01002044.1_pt1 | contig 14970 bp, 16 predicted proteins | sample 1573281 | NCBI WGS metagenome assembly OGMW01 (sample SAMEA2581907, study PRJEB24529) | metagenome | biome: Human gut stool | place: China | collected 2011
TTCGTCGGCGAGACGAAAGACCGCACGATCTTCGACCTCTACAGCGGAACCGGAACCATCGCCCAGATCCTTGCACCGGTCGCAAAAGAAGTGATCGGCGTGGAAATCGTGGAAGAAGCTGTTACAGCTGCAAAAGAGAACGCAGAGGCAAACGGCCTTACCAACTGCAGTTTCCTCGCCGGAGACGTGCTGAAGGTGATCGATGAAATCGAAGAAAAACCGGACTTCATCGTTCTTGATCCACCGCGCGAAGGAATCCATCCGAAGGCTCTGCCGAAGATAGTTGATTTATATAGGTGTGAAAAAATGCTTTACATCTCCTGCAAGCCGACTTCTCTTGCGCGGGATCTGGTAGAGTTTGCAAAATATGGATACCGTGTAGAAAAGGTCTGCTGTGTTGATATGTTTCCGGGAACGGTGCATGTCGAGACCGTCGCATGTCTACAAAGGGTGGATATGTAGAAATCCTTGAATTTACGCACTTTGTAGAGTTTTTCAGTTTCAACAAAATCGGTGAAAATCACAAGGAAAAGTTGCTTGTGCAGAGAGTCACCGTTGTGGTTGCCTTAGACCTCGATACGGGGAACACAAAAAATCCTGAATATGAAAGTGAATAGTGGACTATCAGATATTTGATAGATTATAGGGATACTTGTTAAAAGCGGGTGTCCCTATTTTTTATAGGGCATTTCAGAAATGGAGTGTCTTTTTTATACCAAAATATTAAAAATTCAGGAGGAAAATGAAAATGACAAACACAGCGTTAAGAGCAGAGAATAGCAATTCTCGCACAATTACTTTCAAGAGCAGGGAACACGAAAAATTTTATGAGGAATATCTGAAAAAATGCAGATATCAGGATGTCTACCATCGGGCTTTGGTTTATTGCCTGGGTATCGACAGAGACACAAGAAATAATGTGAATAAAATCTATAATTTTAAAACTGGATGTGTAAAAACGGAATGCCTGCAGGAAGGATGGCAGACCAGTGGAAGTTTACGAATCGTCCGTATGGCATTTAATCTTTACTGCAATGTGACACCAAGTGTCGGAGATTATGAGGCAGAGGAAGATCAGTTAAAAGAGTGTCAGTATTATACCGTAGAAGATCTGTTTTGCTGCGGATATGCCCGGTATTTTTGGGAAGCCATTAAAATCCGTTATGGTGAGATTTTACATACCTCTGCGGTGTTGGTTGGAATTATTCATGTTATACAGGGAATATATATGTGAATTTCCATAATAAAGTACAACTCAAGTAAATCATGCGGATTGAGAAGACCCTGAAAATACTGAAAAAATAAGGAAAAATCTACATTTTTTATTGCAGAAATGCAGATAGCCATAGATGCAGGAAGTATTTATGGGAAACCTGAATCCGGTCATAAGGAAGGTGAACCGGATGTAGTAGGAACATTTTCCGTAAATCGGGATGAAAATTTAACCGTGATGGCTAACCGGGGAGATATTGAGGATTGATGTTCGCTGATAATAGGTATTTATGATATCCTGTAAAGTAATCGTATTCATTTTTTCTTCAGCAGTTTTTTGGATTTCATTATAGAATCCCTGCAAAGATAACTGAATGTTAATGCCAACGCCACAATCTGGATTGGTATGAGTATCTAAATGAAGCAATGGCTTATCACCTTCAACTGCTTTATAAATATCCAGCAATGTAATCTGGTCTGCTGGTTTTGAAAGAGAGGGACGGGCATGTCCGGCTACACTGGTCATAAGTCCGGCTTTTTTTAGTTTTAACATAAGCTGGCGTACAAAGCCGGGATTTGTATGGACACTTTCTGCAATTGAGGCACTGGAGAGGGATTTTTCCTGGTTGATAGCAATCAGAACCATCACATGAACAGTATCACTTAATTTCGTTGAATATTTCATGATAAGAAACTCCTTGTAGTATGATATAATGATTTTGGTTTCACGTTTTTGAGGCGAAAATATTTCTGGTTTGTCAAAAACATCCCAAGTTCTCAACAGCTCTTTTTAATGTGTTGAGAAACTGTACATATTTTTTATTTTGATGATTGTAAATAATATAATTACAACTATAATGAAATTTAAAGGAAAAGTCAACATAGATACTATAAATATTCACAAAGGAGAACTTATGGAATACAAAAATCAAACAGAAAATCGTGCATTTCAGGAAATGTTGCAGGCAGCAGTAAAACGGCTGCAAAATCGTTCCGGAGAGGATCTTGCTGCAAAAAGTGGGGCTGTTTTTCATAGCAGCCGAAATGTGCTTGAAGTACTGAGTTTTTATGAAACGATTGAAATTCAACTCCCTGAGTTTCGTATTAACTCAGACATGGACGAATGGCATTATCTGACATTGCTGCATTATCTGGATATGGCTGATGGAACAGAAGGTTCACAGAAGCTCATTACTTTTGGTAACCTGAAAGATGGATTGATTCGAGGAACCAAGTTTGACCGGACTGCAGAGCAGAAACTGGAAAAGCTTTTGCAGGATAAAGATCCTGAGAAAATTCAGAAAGCATGTAAAAACCTGGGTGCAGAATTCACAGAGACAAAGGCGGATCTGTGTGCTGTTTTTCCAGTTCTGCCAAGATATCCGGTAACTTTAAAGATATGGTTTGCAGATGAAGAATTTCCTGCATCTGGCAAAATATTTCTTCAGGATCATGCCGATCATTATCTGAGTGTAGAAGATGCGGTAACAGTTGGAGAAATTTTGCTGCAAAAATTATCGGAAGCATTTTCTTCTCTCTGATCATGAATCAGAAAACTTTCCAGCCCGGATTTGATAAATTTGTCGATTACTGTCTGAATCTGTTTCCAGTCATTACAGTGATTGCGGAGCATCAGTCTGTTGATGGAAAGGCAGCCATTCATTTGAAAATAAAAAACCGATTCTGCCTGTTCAAAGGTCAGGAGGCTGTGTGACATAAGCCAGGTCACATAGCCTTCTTTTGTATTTTCTGCTATTTTTTCCAGAAGAATAGGGGCAATTGCATCATCCAGAAACAGTGCCCTGTATTGTGATTCCATCTGTATTTTCTGACAGAACGGATAGGAACAGCTTTTTTGATTTAGACAGAATAAATGATCTACAGTTGTTAACATATCCTGAGTCATATCATTAAAAATATCTGATAATACATCATGGATATCGTAGTAATGAAGATAAAAAGTGCCACGGTTGATTTCAGCATTTTTGCAGATCTCTGTAACTGTAATTTTCGTAAAACTTTTCTGCTTTAACAATTCTAAGAACGTATCTTTTATGGTTTGCCTGGTATAGCGGGTACGGCGATCTTGTTTTCTCGTTTTTTCTGACATTATATACTCCTGTATTATTTGGGATCATATGATTCCTCAACAATTTTTCTGATGTGTTGAGCAGCTATACAAATCTCACAGATTGATTATTGTAATTTATATAGTAACAACTATAATGAGGTTTAAAGAAAAAGTCAACAGATTGTTCAGAATTTTAGGAGGAAAAACATGGGACATGTAATTGCAGTATCAGGAAAAGGTGGCGTAGGAAAAACAACTCTTTGTGGATTGTTGATCCAGTATTTATGTGAAAGCGGAAAACGTCCGGTCCTGGCGGTGGATGCAGATGCAAATGCAAATTTGAACGAAGTGCTCGGTGTTGAGCCGGAGATCACACTTGGAGAGCTGAGAGAAGAAATTGAGCGGGCAGGCGTAGACCCACGATATCAGATTCCCTCCGGTATGACAAAACAGGCATATCTGGAAATGCGTCTTTCTGATGCGATTGCAGAAGAAGACGATTATGATTTGATGGTAATGGGACGAACCCAGGGACAGGGCTGCTATTGTTTTGTAAATGGTCTTGTGCAGACCCAGGTTCAGAAACTGCAAAGCCATTATCCATATATTGTGGTTGATAACGAAGCAGGTATGGAACATATCAGCAGAGGAATCCTGCCAATGATGGAAGTTGCGATTCTTGTAAGTGACTGTTCCAGAAGAGGTGTTCAGGCAGCCGGACGTATTGCAAAGCTGATGAAGGAGTTAAACTTTAAACCACAGAAAACTGGATTAATCGTGAATCGTGTTCCGGATGGAAAACTGGATGCCGGAACTCTGGAAGAAATCCGAAATCAGGGACTGGAACTGTTAGGGGTTGTACCACATGATGACCAGGTATATCAGTATGACTGTGATGGAAAGCCGATCATACGGCTTCCGAAAGATTCTCCTGTAAGAAGTGCACTGGGAGAAATTGTAAAGAAGTTGGGATTGTGAGTTGGAGGATTGAAAGTTTGAAGATTGAGTAAACAGAAATATTATCTGATTTGATATAACCAATTGCAAAGAAAGGAAAATCTTCATGAGAAATCATTGGACAGAAATAGAAAAATATTTAGAAGACCAGAAGATAGCGCAGGAACTGATTGGAGAACTGAGAGATTTTCACATGCGTTATGAGGTAGAGGATCAGGTAAAGGAACGGGTAGAAAAACCGGATATCCTGTTTTATGGGAAAAAGATTCTGGAAATGTCAATAGCAGCGCTTCTTCAGGGAGATAACCTGTTACTTTCCGGTGCGAAAGCTACAGGGAAAAATGTACTATGTGAGACACTGGCATGGATATTCGGAAGACCGGAATACGACATTTCTTTTCATGTAAATACAGACAGTGCCGATCTGATTGGAACGGATACCTTTATAAATAATGAGGTTCGCCTTCGGAAAGGCCCCATCTACCAATGCGCGGAATTTGGAGGATTTGGAATCCTGGACGAAATCAATATGGCAAAAAATGATGCGGTTTCTGTACTGCATGCCACACTGGATCATCGGCGCAGAATCGATATTCCAGGATATAACAGGATTTTACTTCATCCGGCAACACGATTTATCGGCACGATGAATTATGGCTACGCAGGTACCAGAGAGCTAAATGAAGCATTGGTTTCAAGGTTTATGGTAATTGATATGCCTGAAATGGATGAGGATAGTGTCCTTTTTGTATTAAGACAACATTTTCCAGATGGGGAAAAAAGTGCACTGAAAGCTTTTGCAGGACTGTTTCTGGATTTGCAGATCAAAGCTTATCATGGAGAAATCTCAACAAAATCTCTTGACCTGAGAGGATTGGTTTCTGCTGTAAAAGCAACAAGAAGCGGACTTTCTCCAATTGATGCAATCCAGATGGGGATCATAAATAAAAGTTTTGATGTATTTGAAAAAGAGATCGTAGAAGATGTGGTTTCTACCAGAATCCCATCTTCCTGGACCGGAAAAGACATATGGGGGTAAACTTGTATGGAGGATGTCAGATGGCCGGCGGAACAACTGGAAGAACATCGTCTGGAGATCAGCAATCGTATCAGAAATCTTTTTTGGACAGTCAGTGGTGATTATGATATGGAATTTGAACCGGACACAGAAAAATATGTTTATTCAAAACAAACGGTTCTGTATGAGGCAGTGAAGCAGGGTGCCTTTGCACGATATTTTGATCAGAAGAAACTTGGCATGTATTTGATGAAAAAATTACATTTTTCTGCTGGAGAAGATATGCTTTTGCCTCTTGCTGGATTATGCATGGATGCTGCAGTGAATCGTTTTATCATTCGAGAACGTTTGGGAACAAAGGAAATCAGAGAACAGGCGTTCAGAGAATTGGAAAAGGCCGAGGAAGAGCAGGTATCAGACAAAGCTGGAACAGACCTGATTCACAGGATTAGGCTTCTGTATATAAGGCATGTTCTGGAGAACACAGACGATGAGGGAATGGATCCACAGGCAGAGATTGCATTGTACAAGATTCTTTCTCTGAAGGATGCGGAAAATACGGAAGATGTCATAAACGTGATAGATGAGATTTATAATCATGTTCTGGATCCCTCTTTTGAAAAAAGGAATGGAAATCTGGAGAAGATTCTGAATTTACCGGATATGGCATTGGCCAATGACGCGTGGCAGGAATGCATGACGGATGAACAGATGGAAGACATCATTCAAAAATATCTTTCTAATCTCAAAAAAAAGATGATGAGTCTGGATATCAGAAACAAAAAGAAAAAAAGATTTTATTTCTCTCCGGAAAATGAAGAAGTTCCGGAAAGCTCGGAGAATATAAATCCACAGGCAGTGCGACGGATACGGGAATATGTGGAACTGAATTACGGAAAATCGTATCTAAGTGAATCGGAGCAGGCCAGAGTCAACCGGAAATTTTGTACAGGAATCCATAAAAACTGTATCCTGTATCTTACAGATGGAATTTTACAGAGCCCTGTGATAAAAAATAATCAATACCGTTTTTCTCAGCTGCAGTTTGAAAAAAATAAAGCCTATTATGGAAATAATCACTGGATCATCAAAAGAAATATTTCTGTGTTGGCAGAGTCACTGAAACGGGCATTTATAATCCGAAAGGATGATTCTGTCAGCAGATCTGATGCAGGGCAGCTTGTTCCTGAAAGGTTATGGAAAATTGGAAGAACAGACGATGACAAGTTATTTAATAGAAAAAAGAGAGCAGAAGATTCTGAGTTTGTAATAGACGTCCTGATTGATTCCAGTGGTTCCCAAGCTGGCAGACAGGCTCAGGTAGCGGCGCAGGGATATATTATCAGTGAAGCATTAAGCCAGGCAGGAATTCCTCATCGGGTGACAGGATACTGTGCTTTCTGGGGATATACAGTACTTCAGAGATTTCGGGATTATGAAGATCCAAGGGAAACAAATGAAAGAATCTTTCAATTTCGGGCGTATGCCAATAACAGAGATGGGCTTGCACTGAAAACAGTCTGTTCCTCTCTCATGGAGCGACCGGAAAAAAATAAGATTTTAATCGTATTAAGTGATGGAAAACCCTGTGATATGAGCATACAACGACCAGGAACCCGCCAGCCCAAGATCTATGACGGAGAAGGAGCTGTGAAAGATACTGCATATGAGGTGCGTCGGGCCAGAAATCAGGGAATTTTCGTAATTGGTATTTTTGTAGGGAATGAAGAAGAGCTCTCCGTGGAAAAGAGAATCTATGGAAAAGACTTTGCCTATATTCGTAATATCAGCAATTTTTCCCGTATGGTAGGAACTTTTTTGCGAAGACAAATTGATATGGAATGAAAATGGAGGAATCACTATGGGTAAAATTGAATTTGCCAATTGCCAGGATGTAAGAAATCAGAAAAAGATACGGGAATTAGATTGTCCACGCTGTCATGAACCGGGAGGCATTGAAGCCTTTGTGAAAGACGGGATACTTGCAGAGGACGGAGTATGTGATAACTGCGGATATATTCTTCCGGAAGGAACAGAACTGGAGGAAGTGGAGTAAGAAGTATTTAAGGAGATAAGAGATGAAAATAGCAGTTTGTGGAAAAGGTGGATGTGGAAAAAGTACAGTAACCAGTCTTTTGGCTAAGGCTTTAGCCAGACGAGGAAAAGAAATTTTGGTAATTGATTCCGATGAATCTAATTATGGTCTACACCGACAGCTAGGTATGAAGCTTCCCAGAGATTTTACAGACTATTTCGGTGGTAAACAAAATGTTTTAAATGATATGATGTTATCAAAATTTACTCATCAGTTTTTTGAGGAAACCTGGACAATAGATGATATACCGGAAGATTATTATAGTCTGAAGGACGGTGTAAAACTGATGAGCAGTGGAAAAATTCATCAAGCAAATGAAGGGTGTTCTTGTGCTATGGGAACTGTTATGACTCAATTTATCCAAAATCTCAGGCTTACAGAAGACCAATTTGCGCTAATGGATATGGAGGCTGGTATTGAACACTTTGGACGTGGAATTGATAACGGTGTAGATTTGATATTGATAATTATAGATCCATCCTATGAATCCCTACAGCTTTCCAAAAAAATCGGGGAATTATCGGAAAGTATTCGAAAACCATTTTATTACGTTCTCAATAAAGTAACAAAAGAGAATCAGGAAATGATGTATGAAGCTGTATGGAATTCAAGTCGAGTCGCTGTATCTCTTAGTGCGGATCCCAGTATTATGGGAGAGGGACTGATGGGGAAAGAACTATCAGAAAAACCAGATGCTATTGAAAACTTAACAGAATTTCTACTTTCTATTTAAAGAATGAGGAGATTTACTGTGGATATATGATAAAAGAAAACCAGATTATACAGCTGTAATTTGTAATATTACATCCGCTTGACGCAAGAAAAAAGCAGTGATATACTGAAACAAAAATTATTTATAAAATAATAATAAAAACCTGGGACTATATTGTGTGATTGAACAGTTACAAAAAATGCAATTCTTGTGGAGGGTATAGGATGATACAGATTGCAATTGTGGAAGATGAAGAAATTTACGTAAAACAATTAACAGAGTATATCCGGAAATATCAAACGGAAAGGGGAAGATCAATAAAGGTTACAGTATTTGGTGATGGAGAAGATATCACTGAGAATTACAGTGGCGGTTTTGACATTATTCTGATGGATATCCAAATGCAGTTTATGGACGGTATGACAGCAGCAGAAAAAATCCGTCAGATGGATCAGAAAGTAATTATCATGTTTATCACAAATATGATCCAATATGCAGTACGTGGATATGAAGTTGATGCAATGGATTATGTAGTAAAACCAGTTGAGTATTTTTCTTTTTCGCAGAAACTGGATAAAGCAATTGGACGTATTCGTTCTGAAGCAAAGGAATTTCTTATGATTACGATTGGAGAAGGAATCGTAAAAACAGATATAGCAGATATCTATTTTATTGAAGGACAGGGACATAATGCAGTTTTTCATACTTTAAGAGGGGATTACAGTTCCAGAGTTACGTTAAAGGAACTGGAAGAAAAATTGATAGTTCATAATTTCTTCCGGTGCGCCAAGGGGTATCTGGTAAACATGAATCATGTAGAAGGCATTGTTGGTTCTGACTGTGTGATTCATAGTGTACATATACCAGTCAGCAGAACTAGAAAAAAGGAATTTATGAATAAACTTTTGCAAAATCTGAACATGGATTAATTTTGTTGGGCGGATAACGGAGGAAGTTATGTTATACCAGGATATTCCAAGAATTTATACAGCAATTGCGGAGTGGGGAGCGTGTCTGGTTTATCTCTATATGTTGAAAAGAGAAAAAATGAAATCTGCACATTTTCTTATTGGTGTGTTGCTTATGCTGGCATTGCAGTGTGCTTTTCTGGTTGCGACAGGTAATGTATCAGAGGTTTTATGGATTCCCTGTATGATTATTGCTGTTGCTATAATGTATGTATTTCTTATGGTTGGAGGAAGCATGAAACCTCTTGGGGCAGGCTATTGCTGTGCCAGAGCATTTGTGTTGGCAGAGTTTGTTGCTTCTCTGCAGTGGCAGATTGTATCTATTGTACAGGTGAGAGGAATTCAAAGTTTCTGGACTGAAATTTTGATTACGATTATAGTTTTCGGTGGTTGTTTTGTCATTGATATTTATCTGGAAAGGGATTATCTGAAACAGGATTATCTTCAGCAGATGACTGTAAAAGAAGTTGTAGCAGCAGCAATCATGGCAGTTACAATCTTTGCGTTCAGTAATCTGAGTTTTTTGAGTGAAAATATACCATTTGCAAGCAAAGAACGTGCAGACATTTTTTCTATGAGAACCCTGATTGATTTTGGAGGAATTGCAATCCTGCATGCTTATCAGAGCAGGATCAGTGAGTATGTTGCCGAGAAAGAACTTTCAGTAATGAACGTGATGCTGAAAAGCCAGTATGATCAATACCGAAATTATCAGGACAGCCTGGATCTCATACAAATGAAATACCATGATCTGAAACACCAGATAACGGGACTTCGTGCGGAATCAGATGAAGAGAAACGAAAAAAATGGATTGATTCCATGGAAAAGGAAATCGCTGCTTTTGAGAATATAAGCAGAACGGGGAATCAGGTACTTGATACGATTTTGGCAGCTAAGATTTTCCATTGTCGAAAAAATCATATACAGATTACCTGTGTGGCAGATGGAAAATTATTGGATCATATGCATGTAACAGATATATGTTCTATATTTGGAAATGCTTTGGATAATGCGATTGAACATGTAATTTTGATTCCAGATCCGGAAAAAAGACTGATCCATCTGACAGTATCCGCTCAAAAAGGATTTGTGTTCATCAAGATAGAGAATTATTGTGAAGCAGAAATTTCCAAAAATGAAGAGGATCTGATTACAACAACAAAAAAGGATAGTAAAAACCATGGTTTTGGATTGAAGAGTATTCGTAAAGCTGTAGAAAAATATGATGGTTCTGTAGTATTTGGAGTACAGCAGAACTGGTTTGAATTAAAGATTCTTTTACCCAGAGTATTGTAATGCTCTGGGTATTTTTGTTGCCAAGCATACGACAAAAAGGTCCGGTGGACCTTTTTTAGTATTTTGTGCCATATTTGCTGCATCTTGTGCCAAAAACAGCACAAAATAATAATCATGTTATAGTAATGCCAACAGGAAATGATACCTGAAAAAGACAAGAGAGTCAAAGGAGGAAAAAGAGAATGATCAGTGTTGAAATGGAAGATGTTCTGGCGGTATTACAATTATGCAAACCGTATATTATCGGTATTATTGCTGCACTTGTAATTGGAATCGTAATTATGATCGCGTGCCGCAGGATGTGCAGGGACAAAAAATTTCTGATAAGAAGGGAAGCTGCGATCGCAATGGTTCTTGCAGTTGTTGTCTGCGTGAATATGATCTGTTTTGGACCAATGGCTACGTTGATTGGACTGGCAACGGGAAATGGAACTTTAAGTGATGAAACAAATGAAGAAGCTGCGGAAGTAGCAGAAGAAATTATGGAAGACGGAATTGTTCTTCTGAAGAATGAAAGCCTGCTTCCTTTAAATGAAACAAAAAAACTGAATATTTTTGGCTGGGAATCTATTAATCCGGCTTACGGAGGAGCTGGTTCCGGTGGAATTAATGATCTGTATGATATTGTCAGTCTGAATCAGGGACTTGAAAATGCAGGATTTTCTATTAATCAGGATCTTGTTGATTTTTATAATAATTATGGTGCAGATAATCCGGAAATGTCTATCCAGAAACAGAGCTGGACATTACCGGAGCCACCTGTAGATACTTACAGTGATGAGCTTATTAAAAGTGCGAAAGAGTATTCTGATGTGGCAGTTGTGGTTCTTTCCAGAAAAGCAGGTGAAGGTCATAATGATATTCCTATGGATGTAAAAAAAGCAGCATATGATAATAATTCAGATGAATATGATGATTTTCCTGAGGGAGAGCATTATTTACAGCTTTCACAAACTGAGAGAGATATGGTGGATATGGTTTGCTCAAACTTTGATAATGTGATTGTGATTTATAATGGAGCAAATCAGTTTGAACTTGGTTTCGCAGATGAATATCCTCAGATTAAATCTGTTGTATGGTGCCCAGGAACGGGAAATGTGGGATTTAATGCACTTGGTAAAGTATTTTCAGGTGAAGTCAATCCTTCCGGAAAAACACCGGATACATTTATTTATGATATGACGACTGCTCCGTGGTGGAATAATGCAGAAAAAACGGAGTATACAAATCTGGCAGATATGGCCGTTGAAGGAATGAACGCAGGAACTGCGCAGGTGTATGCTCCGGCATTTACCAATTATGTGGAAGGTATTTATGTAGGATACAAGTACTATGAAACAGCTGCACAGGAAGGTGCGATTGATTACGATAAGACTGTACAGTATCCATTTGGATATGGTCTGAGTTACACGGAATTTGAACAGAAAATGGGTGAACTGGAGGAAAAAGACGGACAGATTTCTGTAGATGTAGAAGTAACCAACACCGGAGATGTTGCCGGAAAAGATGTAGTAGAAGTGTATTATAAACCGCCATATACAAATGGGGGAATTGAGAAATCTTCTGCAAATCTGATCGAGTTTGCAAAAACAGATCTGCTTCAGCCAGGAGAATCTCAGACTGTTACAGTTACATTCAGTATAGAAGATATGGCCTCTTATGATGAGAATAATGCAAAAGCATATGTTCTTGAAAAAGGCGATTATGTGATTTCTATCAACAGCGATTCACATACTGTGCTGGATCAGAAAACTTATACTGCAGATAAAGATGTAGTATATAAGGGAGAAAATAAAAGAGCATCAGATGATACTGCAGCAACAAATGTATTTGAAGATGCAAAAGGAGATATAACATATCTGTCACGTGCGGATCATTTTGCAAATTATGAAGAGGCTACAGCAGCACCGGCATCTGCAGAGCTGGGTGAGCCATATGTTTCTGAATATCATCTGAACAGCAACTTTGATAAGACTACATATCTCAATGATGAGGATGTAATGCCGACAACGGGAGCAGATAATGGACTTACATTAGCTGATATGCGTGATGCTGATTATGACGATCCTCGTTGGGAAAAACTTCTGGATCAGCTTACTGTTGATGAAATGGCAAATATGATTGCAATGGCTGGTTATCAGACAGCAGCCATGGATTCTGTGGGAAAAGTGGCTACACTTGATTTCGATGGACCAGCAGCAATTAATAACAACTTTACAGGAGTTGGTTCTATTGGATTTCCAATTGAAGTTGTGGTTGCTTCCACATGGAATAAGGAACTTGCACAGGCCTGGGGTGAATGCATGGGCAAGATCAGTCAGGAAATGGGTGCAGAGGGCTGGTATGCACCAGGTATGAATACTCATAGAACCGCATTTGGAGCAAGAAACTATGAATACTTTTCAGAAGATGGAGTTCTTGCAGGAAATATGGGAGCAAAAGCAGTAGAAGGAGCAAGAAAATATGGAGTTTATTCTTACATCAAACATTTTGCTCTGTATGAGGGAAATGCAAAGATGGTAAGTGTCTGGTCAAATGAGCAGGCAATCCGGGAAATCTATCTGAAACCATTTGAAATTTCTGTAAAACAGGGTGGTGCAAATGCGGTTATGGTTTCCTGGAGTTTCCTTGGAGATAAATGGACTGGGGAATGCAGTAATCTTATGAACACAGTTCTCAGAGATGAATGGGGATTCAGGGGAATGGCGCTTACAGACTTCTTCCGAAACAATGGTCATGGATTTATGAATGCAGATGCAGCTTTGGCGAATGGAGTAGATGTAATGTTGTCTACATTCAATGGAGAAGAGAACAATGTAGCCAATCCAGAGCATCCAACATCTGTACTTCAGATGAGAAATGCCTGCAAAAATGTCATGTATACAGTTGTAAGCAGCTGGGCTTATGATGGAGAACACGAAGAAACAGGTATGGAAAACTGGAAAAAAGCAGGAATTGGTATCGACATTGTAATAGCACTTTTCATGGCAGGAATGGAAGTACTGGTAATCAGAGGATATAAGAAAAGAAAGAATGCTGAATAAGGATGAAAGTGGGATGGAAAACAGTTATGAAACAGCAAAAATTGGTTGAAAAGATGACAATAGAAGAAAAGGCAGCGATCCTCAGTGGAAAAACTGTCTGGCAGACCAGAGAAATTGACAGGCTTTCCATCTCGTGTTGTGCTGCTGAAACAAAGGAAAATGGCCGTCTGATTATGGGTGCTGAGGATGTATGGAATGTTTCGCTGACAGCACCAGAGGCGAAGCTTTATCTGACACATATGGATAATGTTGCTCATGCATCAGTTACACGCTTTACGATGCGTGGCCAATTAACAGCGTACGGTGTTTCTAACTATGATATGCTGGAAGACGGGGAAACTGTTGTTTACTAAAAGACAGTCAGCTCTGTGGAGAAGAAATTTTTTTGTTTTCACAGTCCTGACAGATGCCATGAAGCATATCTCCGCTGCAATGCAGCCGGAAGCCATGATCTTTATACAAATGCTCTTTAAATTCATCCATAAAGTCACAGTCAAGATGCACAACCTTGCCACATCTGATGCATTTCAGATGTAGGTGTTCTGTGCATTTTTTTTCTTCTCCTGCAAACTGAAACACAGCTTTATCACTGTTCAGATCCGGATATTTGATTACAATATGCTCGGCGCAAAGCTTGTCAAGATATCGGTATACAGTTGTTGTATTTACCTTAATTCCTTCAGTTTTTAAATATTTTTCAATATCAGCCACACTGACAGTGACAGCCTTCTGGGACTTCAAATACTCCAGAATAATCTGTCTTGTTTTTGTAGTATAGGGTTTTCGCTCAGCCATTTTCTTTATTCCTTTCATATGTGCTTTTTTCTATTGTATCTTTTTATTTCGCCTAAGTCAATTATGCTCCAGAAATGCAAATAATTTGCAAATATTATTGACGGCCGGTATTCTATGCGTTATTTTAATAAACGCAAATGGTTTGCGCTTATTTTAAGCGGATGAGATAATATGCTTTTGAAATTTTATTTTCAGGCACATCAGGTTTGTGCAGAAAGGATTTTATTATGAGAAAAAAATTATTAACTAGAACAGCACTTGCAGCTACAATAGCACTTGGCATTGGTTCTTTTAATCTGGCATATGCAGCAGAAACTGAGGATACTTCTTCTGGAAAAAAAATAAATGTTATGGCAAGCTTTTATCCTATGTATGATTTTGCAACAAAGGTTGGAGGGGATAAGATTGAGGTTACCAATATGGTACCTGCCTTCTGATTTGACGCAGGATGCATGGATAAATGTAACAGGTACATATCACTATGACAAACATAAAGGGATGGAAATTACTGTCACTGATATAGAAGACGCAGAGCCGTCAGAAGAGGAATATGTTTATCCTATTTATTAAACAGAGATAGCTTGATTCAAGAAAACTATTTATAAGGTATATATTTTGCTCCATCAGAATGTTTGAAACAGAGCTTTGGGGCCTTTTATCTATCATTTATTAACTCCGGAAATAGAAAATAATTTTGTGTAAATGCAAACTATTTGTATTATAGATGCTGGCGCGGGACAGAAAAAAATGCCGTTACTGTTCACTCCGTTCACAGTAACGCGCTTCGCGATGCACAGAAAT
>OGMW01002047.1_pt1 | contig 14952 bp, 5 predicted proteins | sample 1573281 | NCBI WGS metagenome assembly OGMW01 (sample SAMEA2581907, study PRJEB24529) | metagenome | biome: Human gut stool | place: China | collected 2011
CAGATGAAAACAATCCCGCTTCCCTATTTGCCCCCTCTATTCGTTATTATTATACCGACCGGCAACAGAATGTATGGATTACCAATGACCGGGGCGTAGACAAAATATCTTTCTATCCCAATAAATACAAAATACGCCCCATAGACAATGGATTGGAAATACGTGCTTTTCTTGCCGACAAACAGAAACGTCTCTGGGTTGCTTCCAAAAAGGGAAACGTCAGAATTTACCGTCCGGATGGGACATTAGAAGGCTACCTTTCTCCACAGGGTATAATCACCCCTCAAGAGGTTACTTTCGGAAAAAGTGTGTACTGTTTTATGGAAGATAAACAAGGAAATATATGGATGGGAACCAAAAAAGACGGCCTCATCCTTCTAAAGAAGAAAAACGAACACTCTTATCTTTTACAACAATTCGTCCATCAGCCACAAGATACATACAGTTTAAGTAACAATAGTGTCTATAGTATTATTCAGGATAGCCATGACAATATATGGATCGCATGTTATGGAGGTGGTCTCAACCTATTATCACACGTACCTGATGGTTCTACCAACTTTATTCATAGCGGCAACCGGCTGAAAAACTATCCTGTTTCTACTTCACTCAAAATAAGACATATCGCAGAAGCCCCCAACGGAGTGTTATTGATTGGCACAACCAATGGTTTACTTACATTCTCCAATAAGTTCGATCAGCCAGAAGAAATTAAGTTCTATCATAGCAACCGTATCCCTAACGTAGATTCCAGCCTTAGCAGTAATGATGTCATGCAAATATTTACTGACAGTCGAAAAAACACTTATGTAATAACATTCACCGGAGGAATCAGCCAGGTTATCTCTAAAAATCTGCTCACGGAAGATATACAATTCAAAAGTTATACAATCAAAGACGGATTAGCTTCCGATTTGGTACTTTCAATGCTCGAAGATACTCAAAAACAATTATGGGTAATCTCCGAAAACTCCATATCCAAATTCAATCCACAACAAGGAACATTTGAGAATTATGGAAGTAATTACTTTCAGAGAGAACTGAACCTCACTGAAGCAGTTCCCACACTAACCAGTCAAAAGAAAATCGTTCTCGGAACCAATCAAGGGATACTTGAAATCAACACAGAACAAATGAAAAAAAGTTCTTATGTACCTCCTATTGTATTTACCGGACTCAAAATACAAGGAAGTCAACTTCATGTAGCGCTTGATGACATAAAAGAACTGGAACTAAATCCTTCGGAACGTAATGTCACCTTTCAATTTGCAGCCATTGATTATGTAAATCCCGATGCCATCGAATACGCCTATCGTCTGCAAGGCCTGGAAGAAGAATGGAACGAAGCCGGTAATAACCGCTCTGCAACATACATAAATTTACCTGCCGGAGAATATCAACTGCAAATCCGTTCCAGCAATAGCGACGGAGTATGGACCGATAATATACGCACTCTCCCCATTCATGTTTTACCCACTTTTTGGGAAACATACTGGGCATGGTTATTCTATATTGTCATGTTCGTGTTATTCACTACTATCATTGTATACATTCTGTTCTATATCTACCGTTTGCGGCATCAGGTTGACTTGGAACAACATTTATCCAATATCAAATTACGCTTCTTCACTGATATTTCACATGAATTACGCACTCCTTTAACTTTAATATCCAGCCCTGTATCAGAAATTCTAGCGCATGAAGCAATCTCTCCGACAGTTCGGGAACATCTAAATTTGGTACATAAAAACACAGAACGTATGCTTCGTCTGGTTAATCAACTACTGGATTTCCGCAAAATCCAAAATAAGAAGATGAAAGTGTTGGTAGAAAAGACAGAACTCGTTTCCCAATTACAGAAGATAATGGAAAGCTTCCACCTTATAGCAAAAGAAAAGAGAATTGATTTCCAACTTCAAACTAATACAGACAAAATATACGCATGGGTAGACCGTGACAAATTTGAAAAGATATTCTTCAATCTACTTTCAAATGCCTTCAAATATACACCGAACGGGAAGAAAGTAACGGTAAATATGATAACAGGTTCGGAGCAAGTCACCATCTCCGTATCCGATGAAGGCATTGGCATTGCTCCCGAAAAGCAACAATCCCTATTTTATCGATTTGAAACACTGGCACAATACAATATCTTGCAGCCCTCATCCGGCATTGGGCTTTCACTGGTACGCGAATTAATAGAATTACATCACGGAAATATCCAAGTGAAAAGCGAGCCGGGAAGTGGAAGTGAATTCATTGTCACACTTCCTAAGGAAGAAAAAGCATTTGCAGACGATCAACAAGCCGAATTTATTTTATCCGACAGTGACAATAATTCACCGACGATACAAGCTACTGAAGAAGATTCGGATAATACATCCTTCAAGGCAGCATACGCAGAGAATGAAAATAAAACCGACACAGAGGATGAAAAAACTTCCATTCTTATTGTCGAAGACAACAATGAATTACGTCATTTCCTATGGAATATCCTGTCAGAGACTTACACTGTTCTCGAAGCAGCAAATGGAAAAGAAGGATTAAAATATGCACAGCAGTACATTCCGGATCTGATAATCAGTGATGTCATGATGCCGGTCATGGATGGATTAGACATGGTGAAAGCAATCAAAGCCGATCATAACACCTGCCATATTCCTATTATATTACTATCAGCAAAATCTTCTTTAGATGATCGGATAGCAGGACTGGAACAAGGTATCGATGACTACATTACCAAACCATTCAGCTCTACATACTTAAAAACCAGAATCTTGTCGCTGCTCCGTCAACGTAAACAGCTACAAGATCTATATTTATCGAAACTGTCAGAGCATACTCAAGAAGAGGATCATATAAATGGGTGGGAGCCTTCACAACCTCAAGTGACTCCATACGATGAACAATTCATGCAACAAGTAATGGCGTTTATGGAGGAACAAATGGATAATACAGATATCACCATCGACGACTTCGCCAACAAACTAATGTTAAGCCGTACGGTATTCTACCGAAAATTAAAATCCATTGTTGGGCTGACTCCGGTAGATTTCGTATGTGAAATGCGCATCAAACGAGCCGCCCAGCTAATTGAAAAAAGTGAATACAGTTTCTCCCAAATTGCTTATATGACCGGTTTCAATGACCCGAAGTACTTTAGCAGGCGCTTCAAAAAAATCATGGGAGTCACTCCTACAGAATATAAGGAGAAGAAAGAAGCATCACTATAAAGAACAAAGAATTGAACTGCAGGTCACTCTAAACCAGAGTGACCTTTTATTATAATATCATACAGACAAAGCCAACAATCAGCTGTATTTTCCTTACACCAAGGATAAATTCGAATGAACAGCTTCTCTCCCGACTTCAATTGTTGTTCCACCTGCCATGACTGTTTCTTCATTCTGGCATCATCAGCCGTATATTCTCCTAAAGTATATACATGTGAAAAATCTTCATCTTTAGAACAAACCACTCTGTACTTTGTCCCCCCACCAATAAGCATATTCAATGACTCAACGTGAAGCACACTTCCCTCTACAGCCTGGAGACCAAACTGAATGTAGCGGGAATAAACCACATCGATCTCATTTCCTGGCCATATTCCACCTTCGATCTGGTTATATTGAACTTTTACTCTGGAATACCTGCCCCCTTCGTCAATAATACCAATTGCATCCGGTTGACTATATTTCCCCATAACCATACCACACCATTTTTCGTTCTGACTGATAACAATACCTTTTGTCTGTGGCTTATCATTTCCCTGAAGCTGGAAAGCAACTGAGAACCTTTTATTATTTTCCAATGCCATGCACTTACCCGTTACGGGAATACGAATCACCTCCTTTTCTTTTTTAATAGTAATATTCGTCGAGATTTCTCCAACAACTTCAGGAGCAATAGACGCATAAACTTTCTGACAAGCAATTCCATGTTCTATTTTATATGACAAAGATAACGTTTTCAAACCGGTGCTCTCTGTCACCGCACTTTGGAAAGCGGTTGATAGGCAGACTCCGTCAGCAGAGAGACGAATATCCCCCATTTCATCATCTTCGCCTAAGCAACAAACATCTATAACTGTATTTTTTGACGTCCCAGCATATACACTTCCCCAATCCAATCTTGCTGGAGCCACAATTAGCCGGGGAGATTCTACAATATATTTTTCTAAAATACGCTGTTTCTTCAATTCTTTGACTGCAATTTGAGAAAATAACAATGCCCCGCCCGTCCCAAAATGAGTGCCGTCACCTGGCAGATTGTAAATTAGCCGGACAGCCTGTTCTTTTCCCAGCTTATTAACAAGAGAAACTGTCAGTGTGGTCATATCTATGCAAGAACACTTCATCTCTTTCGCCAATGCCAGCATATTATATCCATAATTGTAAGTTACCGCATCATTTTTATCAAAAGCAGGATTCACACGTTCATGCACATATTCCCCCAAATCATGCATTCCCCGCCTAGTCACTTTGCCATCTTTTCCTATCATGCAACGAACTACCGGAGTAAATAAAACAGGGATCGCCCGCAATTGCCTTACTTCCTCCACATATTTTCTCAAATAGATCCGGAATGAATCTGTAGGAGCAGTACCGATTTTCCCATCCTCCCCATTATGCTTTTCATCATTATGTCCAAATTGAATGAAGACATAATCCCCGGCAAGTATAGTCTTTTTAGCACGCTCCCAATAACCTTCTTTATAAAAACTTTTTGAGCTAGTTCCCGATTTAGCATGATTCAGTATCGTTACTTCAGATGTAAAAAAGGGAGATAATAATTGCGGCCATCCCCTTTGATCTTTCACATTAGGATCTTGTTGTTCCATTGTAGAATCTCCCAATGTATGAATACGGACAGTATCTGCCTTCATCATTGTATTTTGCCCCCAAAGGAGCAACCCCAGCAAAACTATTATTATACTATTTCTCATACCAATGTGTTCACTTCTTCAATCATTGATTTAAAATATAAAAAAGGAAGATGTACCACAAGCATCTCCCTTCTTTATCCTTATCCGTTTCTATATTCAATTACAATACACCTTTTTTACCTTGCGTTCCATATTGATTCACGGCAGATACCTTCAAAGCATAATTCACTTCCGACACCGGAAAAGAGGTATCAGTAGTCGTCCCGAGAATCTGTTCTCCATCATATACAATATATCCAATCGCATTCTTCACAGGATTCCATTTAAGAGTGCCTTGCTGATAAACCAGACTGCGCGGACTTCCTAATTTCTCCATCATAATACGCGGATTCCAGCCATCATTACCCGGAATCATATTTTCGTACGTATATTTGTCCGCCTCCTCTTTCGTTATAGTTGCCTGACAGGTACCCGATACTTCCTTACCGGTTTGGCGGTCTTTATATTGATATTCCGTTTTGCGTTTACTTAAATCCAACACATTACCCTGTGCATCACGACTATTGTATTCGGCAAAAATTCCGGGAACCGTTCCCATATTCGTCCATCCTTCATCAGCGACAGGGATAAGCATAATGGTATTGATATACACCGTCTTCGAATTATTATGCCATGGACGCCCCAACTTCAAACGTCCGTCAGCCGCTTCACTGTTTCCATCTATAATGCAATTACGAAAAGCATAACCATATTTGGCATCTTTATGGGAAGGAGCCACTATTACTGCTCCACTCCGTACATTATAAAGCGTACAGTTTTCCAGCAACACATCACCACCACCATAAAAATAGTCTACCGCGCCTTCTATCCAGCAATCTTTCACATAGTGCCGACTGACATCATTATTGGCAGTCATCCAAGTATCTTGAAAAGAACGGAACTTACAATTATAAAAGGAAGCACAATCTGCCTGACTATTCATAGCCAAAGCCTGCGGACCATTATCTGATAAAACTCCCCAGTCATTCACATACGAAATGTTTTCCGTATAAAAGTGGTCTCCTTTTACCACCACTACCGATCCCTCGTATTTATAAACTGGAGAGGAAGGATTATGAACCGAGTGTTCCCAATAAGCTGTTTTTCCACCTATTTCTTTACCGGTCAGTTTACTACCAACATTCAAGTTTAAATGAATAATGGTCTTATCCTTATCCTGGCCTATTAAATGTACGTATGGCTTATTCTTAGGGATAATCACCTGCTCATTATACAAGCCATTCTTTATCAGAATCAACCAAGGTTTCGTCTGTCCGTCAGGTACAGCATTGATTGCTTCCTGAACCGTTTTATAATCTCCACTACCATCAACAGCTACAATAGCCTGATAAGGCGATGAGTCCGCCTGTGCATAAATCATTGCACAGGCACTCATCAATAAAATTGATAATACAATATTCTTCATGATATTCTTTATACCTAACAATTATAGGATCAATTAATACCAACGTGGATCACCAGCATTACCCGTTCCGGCGAACCCGGCTCCCGGTTTAATATGGAAATCACCGTTTAATGGATCAACGAACAAGTCATCCGAGCTTTGTTTTATTCTCGTTATTTCTTCAAACCTGTTATTGCCTTCCTGCAGGTCGGAGGTGATATAACAATTATCAGAGAAGTTCAAAATGTCATAAGCACCATTTCCACTATTCATTTTCTTTCCTTTGTTCGGACCGGAGAAAATCAAATTCCGCATTGTCGCAGATTTCGGAGAAGGCGGAGTACTTGCCGCATTATCGAAACGGAAAACTTTAGGCAATTCCTTCTTAGCATCCATAGAATTATAGAAAGTACAATTTTCCAATATCACATCACCGATTCCCCCTTTCACGTCCATCAACTGGTCACCAATATTAATCAATGTACTATTCGTTATAGAAACCCTTTCCAACTGATCGATATTTTTTCCGAAATTAATCATTCCATATCCGTCCGTACCAACTTCGGATATGACACAGTTATCAATCGTAATATCCGTCATGAACACACCACTTCCATCGCTAATACGTACAAGCGTACGTTTTATGTTCTGTATAGCACAGCCTGTGAATGAAATAGACTGGGCATAAGAACTATTTTTCCAATCCGTCATATAACTGGCCTCGCCATTTCCATTCAGGCAAACAAACTCGAATGACAGAGACTGTATCGGAGAAGCCAATGATATTTTATTAGTCACAATAAGCTGTGGACGATTATTTTCATTAGCTTCCGTACTGGTAAACAAAATATTATCCAATCCCGGAATCTTTAGTTCACTTACCTTATACACCGCCCCCGGAGTAAGTTGGACAGTTACATTGCTACATTCTTTCTCTTTCACAAAATTAGATAACAATGTACTTAAATCAATGACTCCGGTTTCCGTAGCCTCCACAAAAAGGATTTCGCTACCACCCAATCCAAGTGTTTTGAATACATACGAACCACGTAATGCATCATTATTATAAATCCGAACACGATAGGTCGCTCCATTCTCCAATTCGGAGAGTGTTTTTGAACAAGCCGCTATATCTTCCGAAGTCAAATCAATCTGTTTTTCCTCACCATATTTCGTATCCACCATTTGAGCCAACGTCAGATGAGTTACCCTGTTCGTTTCTTCCCATGTCAAGGTTGCGGAATTAGCTGTAACTTCCACTCCGGTAAATAATTGCTCATCCGGAGTTTTAAATGCTACACTGACATAAGTGCTTGCCTTTCCCTGCGCATCTTCTCCTTTCATACGAACAGAATATTGCGTAGAACCGTTGAACTCCTGAAACAAAGTACGATATTCCACCCTCATAGGCGTATTACTCTCTGAAAATACAGTCAATGTATCTTTCAGAATCGTATCTGTCCTTACATAATTTTCCGCATTAAACTCCAAGCTGTCCGTATAAAACTCAAAAATATAGACTTTTGCATTCACAATCTGCGAATATCTTAATGTAACCGAAGTCGCATCGGTAGCCGACTTATCGAACGTCAACGGACGGAACAAAGCATCATAGTTCTTATTAACTGTCCAGTCATTGGCATCGTCCTCACAGGAAGACATACCCACTATCAAAGCCAATAGTACATACAGGCATGCTCCGGATAATCTATTAACTAGTCTTTTCATCTTTTCCTACCATTAATTATTTATAACCATACGAATTAGAAACATACCCTTGCGTCTTATTGACATCCTCATAATAAATAGCGAATACATGGCGATAATTACACACTCCATTACCAACAGAATATTTACGGAACTCCGCTTCGGCTTCACCGCCCCAGTTCAGCCTGCCAAACAAATTCGAATAGTCGTAAGACGCATTCAGCCCTGTACCGCAAACCAATATTCTAGCCATTGTTTTCACATAATTAGTATTCAGGGTTGCATTTATATCACCATCCTTATTCAATGTCACCTGCATACTGATCCAGTTGCACTCATACTGTCCTTTTGATGTAGAAGCAGTACCGGTTCCCATATCCTCATTGAAGTTAACAGACGACATATCAATGTATTCCGGATTATCAGAGTCTTCATATTTATAATAGATTTTTCTCGGTATTTCATCCACTTGATAAGTCTTCCCGAAAATAGTCACCGGCTTGTAGTCATACAACATACAAAGACCTATTTTCATCTCTTCTATTTTCTCCGCCAACAATCCCCAACGTGTCAAATCCTGACGACGAATAGATTCACAACCAAACTCCCATGCCCGTTCATTGACAATAGCCGTGAAGAAATCCGCGTCATACTGCGTGATTTCGGGAGCACCAGTACCAAATGCTCTTTCACGAACCTTTTCCAAAGCCTGTCGGGGAGACATACCGGCAATCGGACTAACTGCATCCGGCCCTGTCAATACATTTTGAGCCTCCGCAAACATCAGGTAAATATCTGAATACCGCATCAAAATCCAGTTGATACCAGTAGCAATACGTGAATTAGCTTTCGGGAAACGGACTTTCATATAATTATCAGTCATCCAATACCAACGCCATTTACCACAAGCCACTCCTAATGGATTACAGCGAATAACTTCCTTATTTTTTCCATTCTCATTGATATATTCCTGGAAAACACAAGTAACATCCCGACGGGTGTCTGCCGGATCAAATGAATAAAAATAGTAAGCAGTAGTAGCCGCATATCCTGCCCCTCCCATACCTTGGGTGGTATTAAAAACCCCTCTGTTCAGGTTGTATCCCATCGTGGCCCCCACATCTCCATTCTGTCCTTCACCAAAAGCAACTTCAAACAGGTTTTCATTATACTTGTTGTATTCCAGATGATTGACAGTAGACCAAATATTCTCATAACTGGGATCAAGCTCATGAGGATTATCAGTCGCTCCCAAAATCTCCGCACACTGTTTGGCAGCCAGCTCATAATAATCTTTCCAATTCTTAGGGCGACCGACGAAATATCCGTTCATTTCCGGAATGGTCGGATGATGTTCCACATCCAAGTCCGGAAACTGATTTCCATCCCGTACAGACCATCCTCCGGCAAATAGCGCTACTTTTGCCAGCAGTCCTTTGGCAAAACCTTTATTCATGCGTTCTACCGTATATGATTCTTCTCCCATCCAAGGCAGATATTCAATTGCCTCTTTCAAATCCTCTATGATATAATTATAAACAATATCACGATCCACTTTTCCTATATAGACATTTCCCAATCCGCTTTCAGACGCATGCTCTTTATATGGCACATCTCCCCAATAACGAATCAATTCAAAATAGCCTAACGCTTTTAGTGCTAATGCCTCTCCTAAATATCTACGCATGGCAGCCTTGTCCGAAGTAGATTGCATCAACGGTGACCGACGTATACCATCTACGATAGTAGTGGCGGATTCTGCCAGATAATAAAGTTTGTCCCATCTGGTATTCCGGTTATAATTATCGTCATAAAAATTGCCAGCACCTTCATCACGAAGTGTCGAATTATAGTTTTCCGTAGAAAACGCACCCGAGCCAACCTCCACGTCAGAAGCTCCCTGCCAGTTGACACACAGTTTCTGACCATATATATAGGTGTCCGTCATTGTCGCATATACACCCATCAGGGCTGCTTCCGTCAGAGCAGTCGATTTAAACAGATTCTCATCACTTGGAATAGAAGGACTTTCGGTATCCAAAAAATTATCCATACACGAAGTGCATAACACAGAGGAGGATAAAACCGCTAAAAATAGTTTCTGTATTTTCATTTTTCAAGTATTAAAAAGTAACATTAAGACCGAATACATAAGAATGTGCTTTCGGATATGCAGAATAATCCACACCCGGAGTCAAAGGGGTAGAACGTTGTGTGCTCACTTCAGGATCCTGTCCGGAATAAGCTGTCCAGCAAAACAGGTTATTGGCCGTAGCATACACGCGCAGGTTCTTGACTCCTAGCTTACGAGTCACAGTAACCGGAAGCGTATACCCTAACGTCAGGTTACTACAACGCAAAAAAGAACCATCTTCAATCGCCCAGTCCGTCACAAGCGTACGCCCCATCATAGGCATCCAGATAGAGGCTTTGGAATTGATTTCAACAAAGCGTTCCGGATTGGCGTCATTACCATACATTACATTGGCACCCGTTTCCGGATCAATAATCGACCAACGGTTTTCCAAACTCATAAAATCTCTGATATTATTATATTTACGATTCGTATGAGTGGATGCCATAATCTTATTGGCATTATATACTTTATTGCCATACGACCAATTGAACATTGCCGCCAAGTCAAACCCTCTCCATGCAGCATTCAGCCCGAATCCGCCAATATGCTTTGGCTGTACACTACCGATCACTTTACGGTCATTATCCGCATCGATCACACCGTCATTATTCTGATCCTTCAGTTTGATAAAGCCCGGACCAAAGTTAGGCAGGTCATTAGAGAACAAAGCCCTGTCGTCTACTACCCCTTCATTCAGTATCCATTTTTTCGTATTCTCATCAAACGTAAAGTCGTCTACAGAATAAAAGCCCTCTACTTCGAATCCATAAATCTGTCCTACCGCCTGACCTACAATAGCACGAAAATCATCAGAGCCGATATCCGGTCGCCAGTTGGATTGCGCACTCAATACGGTTGCCGTTCCATCCAGTTTATTCACTATATTTTTATTGAATGATATATTGAAGTTAGCGCCCAGATAGAAATCTTTACTATTGATAATCGTTCCGCTAAGCGTAAGTTCAACTCCCCTGTTCGTACTGCGGCCTACATTCTGATACTGATATTCATATCCCGAATTTGAAGGAAGATCCATGCGTAAGATTAAATCTTTCGTTATATCATTATAGAAGTCAACCGTCACATTCAAACGGCTATTAAAGAGGCTGGCATCTATTCCCACATTAGAGGATAACTTCGTTTCCCAAGTCAGATTCTCGTTCCGCAAGGTGTTCTGCAATTTCAGGGCACTCTGTACTGTTTCATTTAGATAATATTGCCTATTGGCAGAAGATTCCATTTTATAATCCTGTCTCCAGTATGAATTGACACGCGCATTACCAACTGACCCGTAACTCACACGAAGTTTCAGATTATCCAGCCAGTCTTCCGTCTGCTTCATAAATTTTTCCTGGGAAATGCGCCATGCCAATGCCATACCCGGGAAAAATCCCCAACGGTTTTCAGGAGCGAACACATTCGTTCCGTCGGCACGGGCTGTAAAAGTGAACATGTACCGGTCTTTGAAAGCATAGTTTAAACGACCGAAGTAAGATGCCGTACGAGAAGGTTCACCAAGAGTGGTATACGTTGGTTGGGATTCTCCATAGTTCCACATAGCCAACACTTCGCTCGCCGTAAAATCCATAGGATAATATTTGGATGAGGCAATCATCTGATTTCTGTAATTACTCACCATTTCATGTCCGGCCATCAGATCAAGACGGTGATTCTTTTTCAGAGAGAACCGGTAACTCAATATGTTCTGCAAGTTCCATCGTGCACCTTTCTCATCCGTACGTTTGGCTACGGGCTGACCGGCATTGGAGCTCGACTCTCCGGTTTTCTTTAACCAGACATTATCGGTATAATTATAAGTGTATGCGTAACTACCTTTCAGCTGATAAGTCAATCCTTTAACAATTTCCCAGTTAAATCCGGCATTATAAGTCATAGAAAACTGGTTTTGCTTCTTATACTCATTCACCGTATTATATACAGGATCATTCAATGATGATAACAATGCATCATCCGAGTAATCAATTTCACCCCCCAAAGCATCTCCCGCATCTATACTTGCAAGGCTGTTGATTGGCGAGAAAAGAACGGCATCTCTCAATTTACCTCCATTGGTACCCGCACCGTCAATCACCATTCTAGTCAGACGGCTGGAAAACTCAAACTTCAATTTATTACTCAACTTTTTATCCATCTTCACACTCAAGTTATCCCTCACATAATTGGAGTTGAGCATAATGTACTTCTCATCATCCCGCGTATAACTCAAATTATAACGCAATGTGGCATCCGTTCCTCCTGTTATACCAACGTTATAGCTTTGTTTGAATCCGGTGTTTCCATATACTTTATCCTGCCAGTTCGTGCCTTCTACCGAACGATAAATATTGCGGTCGTCCCAACGTCCATACATCGAATTAATGCTACTAGTCAGAGAGGTGCCCGGATCAAGTTCTTTCTGATAACAGTAGTATTCGTAAGGTGAAAGTACCCCCGTCAGATTATACACATTACTGACACCCCAGTGAGCATTGAATGAGACTTCTGTTTTTCCCGCCTTACCGCTTTTTGTAGTAACAAGAATAACGCCGTTCGCACCTTTAGCTCCATAGATGGCGGTAGAAGAAGCATCTTTCAAAACATCAATGCTTTGAATATCACCGGGAGGAATATCATTGATATTACTCACCTGAAAACCGTCAACAATATATAATGGTGAATTGTCCTGGGTAATAGAACCACCACCACGTACTGTAATCTGGATTGTTGCATCGGGCGATCCATCAGTAGCCACTACATTCACACCTGCCAGTTTTCCTGTAATAGCCGCAGCCGCAGAAGTTATCGGAATATCCTTCAAAACCTTCTCACTCACTGAAGAAATCGCACCGGTCAAATCTCCGCGACGTGAGGTTCCGTATCCTACCACTACCACTTCGTCCAAAGTCTGATTGTCTTCTTCCAACACAACTTTCAGATGTTTGCCCGGTTTCACAGTCGCAACAACTGATTTCATTCCTACAAAACTAATTTCCAACTTTGTTGCATCTTCGGGAACAGACAAAGTGAAATTTCCATCCAAGTCGGTAATTGTACCGACGGAGGACTTTTTCAACACCTTCACACTAGCACCAATAATAGCATCGCCGTTGGTATCCACCACCGTTCCTTTCACAGATACCTTCTGTGCATATACTGTTGTCGCCGTTATAAAGCACAAGAGCAAGCAACATATATACGCAAAGCATCTTCTCAAAAATAAATGTCTTTGTACATCCATAGTATTATCTTGATTAATTTGTTTCATTTTTGATGTTACAAAAGTCACACTTTTACATCTGTTTTCCACTCATTATTTATGCAAAAGCGTGGACTTTTTATATAGAATGTCTTATTTTACTGTAACAATAATCACCTCTCCTTCGCGTGTATCCACATCATACAAATAAGTATCACGTAATGCCACTCCTTTTAAAGGCGCTTTTTCACTAATCATCGGACGTGAGATTTGCTGTACTTTAAATAATGCGTTCGGATTCGCTTCCTCTTCCTTCTTCTGTTTCAACAATGCTCCTTCAGCAGCCAATTTCCAGTAAGAGCGCAGGCGCAGATTGCCTCCGGTTTCCGAACGTAACACAGCTTTTACCAGCTTACCGTCCTTCCAGGTCAATTCATCAATCAAAAAACCTCCCCGGGCACGCAACCCTTTCACTGTCCCGCTCTTCCATTCCGAAGGCAACGAAGGCAACAGATGAATCGCACCATCATGACTTTGCACCAGCATTTCGGCAATACCAGCCGTGCAACCGAAGTTACCATCTATTTGGAAAGGTGGATGCGCGTCGAATAAATTAGGATACGTTCCGCCTCCCTGTCCTTTTTGTATTTCAGGGCTGACATAAGTCAGCTGATTCTTTATCAACTGATAAGCATGGTCCCCATCAAGCATACGGGCCCAGAAACAAACTTTCCATCCCATTGACCAACCGGTAGAAGGATCTCCCCGTTGTATCAATGTGTTTTTTGCCGCTTCAAAGAGTACCGGAGAACGATAAGGAGAAATCTGATAACCGGGATATAGCCCCCAAAGATGAGAGATGTGCCGGTGACGATCATTAGGATGATCCCAGTCTTCAAACCATTCCTGCAATTGTCCGTACTGCCCTACCTGCATCGGAGGCAACTGCCGGCGCATATTCTTCAATGTATCACAAAAATCAGTATCTGCGTTCAGCACTTTGGCAGCTTCGCATGTATTTGAAAATAAATCAAAAACCAACTGATTATCCATTGTGATTCCTGCAAAAAGATTACTTTTCTTCTTTATCCAGCGCGGAGAATTCTCGGGTGAGTTGGAAGGAGTGACAACCAGATAACCCGTGTTCGGGTCGCGTACCAGAAAGTCGACAAAGAATTCCGAAGCACTTTTCATCATCGGATATACTTCCTCCAAATACTTCTTATCACCGGAAAACAAATAACGGTCCCATAAATGCTGGCAAAGCCATGCATTAGCCACAGGCCATGTCCCACAATAAGGACGGTCCACCGCACCCGTCATACGCCACAAATCCGTATTATGATGCAACACCCAGCCACGACAACCATACATTCGACTGGCAGCTTCACGCCCATTCTCGCTCAATTCACGTACCATCTGGATGAATGGTTTATGAAGTTCGGCCAAGTTGGTGATTTCCGCCGGCCAGTAATTCATTTCAGCATTAATATTCGTTGTATAATTGCAGCTCCAGGGAGGTCCCGGGTTATGATTCCATTTGCCCTGCAAGTTGGCGGGCTGGCATCCGGGCTGTGAAGATG
>OGMW01002051.1_pt1 | contig 14928 bp, 18 predicted proteins | sample 1573281 | NCBI WGS metagenome assembly OGMW01 (sample SAMEA2581907, study PRJEB24529) | metagenome | biome: Human gut stool | place: China | collected 2011
GCTGAAATCCAAATGGATTCTTTACCAGAATGTCATCATCCACCGCCATCTGAAAAGCTGGTCGCAGCACTCCCCGAATGGTATGAATGGAACTGTAGCTTTTCCCATCTTCCTGTTGCAGCTTGATGAGAAATAACTTGGCATCCGATGTTTTCACACTTCGGATTGTCTTTTTCCCGAAGGATTCATTTGCAAGTAATCTCTGCACTGTAACATATCCCTGCTTGGTGCTCTGCCTTACTCCTGTTTTGGTTTTCAGATAACGGTCTACCAGTTCACATACTGTCATCTGTCCGTCCACGATATTTACAAGCAAATCTAAATCTGTGTTTACCTGTTTTTCCAACTCACGAAGGGAAAGGCATGGCTTTTTGCCCTTTGGAAGTTTATCCGTAGGCTCCAGTTTCCAACTGTATACAAAATGTGGTTTTCCATCAATGTGATACTTATATTGATATTTTCCGTCTGCTCTTACGCTCTCTCCCGGTCTGAGGACTCTTCTTTTGGAATCCCGCCTTGTCTGTCCTCTTCCTGCCTTTGCCATTATCCCCGCCTCCTCAACTCTGGATGGTTACGCAGATACCTTTCAAAGGCTACACGAAGAATCAGCTTGCGTTCTCCGTAATATGCCAGAAAATCTTCCCCATCCGTATTATTCAATAAATCGTAAAATTTTCTCCGGCTCAGAACAAAATATTCAATTGCCTCAGAAGGATTCAAAATATCCTTTTCTGCTAAACTTGGTCTTGCCATAAAATCACATTCCTTCCTGCCAAAAGTGGCTGTTTTCAAGGGCTTTCGGGGTCATCCTATGTTCGCTCTTATGCCCTGTAATAGCAACTACTTTCGGCAGATAAAAGGAACTATATTTCTGAAGAATTAAGGATAAATTCTTCGAACTTCGGGCGGATGATCAGGAATCGGTTTCCACAGTACACCGCTACTGTTCCAAGGTTATCCTCTGCAAGTCTTCTCAGTTTCTTTATACCAATATTAAAATAAGCTGCTGCCTCCTTGATGGTGAGCATATACTTCTCACTAACAGGAAGCGTTTCATTGCTTTCTGCATTCATAGTATCTCTCCTTCCGACAAGGTGGTCACACAGCTGACTCCTTTGTACTATTTTTTCTTTTTTGTCATTTTCACTCTGATTCTGTGATATTTGCCCCCAGGGGCGGTCTAAATCTCTGTCACCTTTTATGCCGGGCAACGGTGCCGCCCCTTCACGCACAAAAACTGCGAATTTAAACGGGGTATTAACCCCCAATACAGCGAAATACCATACAAGGGGCATATATCCCATTCAAGATGATAGAAATAAAATCAAACAATTCTATGATTATTTCCCTGCATCTGCCATCTGAATAACCTTGATTGCTTCATTTCTTACAAGTTTTCCGTCAAGGAACTCAAATGCAAGATATCCAATCTGATCATACAGTACAAATTTTTCCAACAATGTTCTTACCGTCACAGGCTTTCTTCCCACAATCCAGTAATAAGAAAAGTCACCAAATGCAATCGGCTTAGTACCTGTTTCGATATCCGGCATATATTCCGAAATAATAACCTGTTTGCCAAGAATTGTATCATTTGCCTGATTCCACAAATAATTGCCATCATTATCCTTCAGTTTTCTGAGTACAAGTGCTGTCTTATCATTCATAAGCCAGATACCATTTCTTCTATATTCCTTATCAACACTAAAATATAAAGAAATCACATCATCATAAGTCAGCGTTTCTGCTGTCAGTGCTGTTTTAGCTCCATCTGTATTATGAAGAATACCAGTAGGTTCATCTGCTCCGGTTCCATTAATAAATGCGTTATCCTCAGCTTTTCCAAATGACTTTCCAAGCTTTTGTGTCAGATACTTTTCAATATCAAATCCTGCATCATTTACAAAATCCTCATCCAATGTAACGATAGATGCCAGCTTATAGCTTTCAATCGTTTTTTCATTGAAATCTCCTGCACTTTCATATACTGGAATTGCAGCTCCCTCCGCTACAAATTCCGCTTTATCCTTACAATCCTTCGCAAAGATTCTATAACCATTTTTATATGCACGAATAACTGTCGCTATCTTTCTGAAATCAAATTCCTTTTCAATTTCATTCATAACCTTTCCGGCTGCAACAGTCGGCATACTGTAAGTTCCTGTACTAATATCCCTACCCTTTGCAAGAATATCCTCTCTCGCCTCTTTATTTCTCATCGCATTCCAGAACTGAATATCATATTCTGGCTGTGCCGTAATCTGCGTATTACTAATCATAATCTTCTCCTCCTTAATTTCTGTCGCACACAGGGCATTTATAAAGTCCAAGTGTATTTAATGTCAGCTGTCTCCCAATCTGTTTCAGATGATTGCCACACTTCGGGCAATGAATTTCATACGCAAATGCCATTTCCTCTGTATGATCATTGCTCGCATGAAGTCTGTACGTTCTCTTTATCTTTCCTGTCTCATCCCGGCTCAGTTCATCCGTCAAATACAAGCTGCACATTCTCTGTGCATATTCTTCAGAATAATAGGAATGGGACGCATTCAACAATGTTCCTTCCTTATTCAGTTTTGTTAATGGAAATACCATAGTAAAATCCTCCTTCTTTCTATCGTCTGCACCTGTCACAGGTGTACAGACCAAGTTTATTTGCATCATGGTTTTGAGCCATCTGCCTTAATACCGCACCGCACAAAGGACAGTGAATTTCTATGCTGTCAGTAGCATTCTGGCTCATCGGCTCTTTTGAATAAAGTCTGTAATAATTGGAAATAATCTCCGACAGGTACATTCTACTGTTCTGCCGTACTGTTTCCTTGTCTGTTGATAAAAACATCGGTACCTTTTCCAGTCCATCTGTATCTCCATCAATCAGAGGATGGTATCTTATCATCTGCATCCACTACACCGCCTTTCCATCTAATCTTGTAAATCTGTCTCTGCAGAAATCCATTGCATCTTCATAAGTAGGGAACACCAGACACGAAAATCCATACTGCACTTTCCATATTGGAAAATTTTTATCCTGCTTCTGAGATACCACCACAGGCAATCCTGCCCTTCCCTGCAATAAATCCTTGCATTCATATCCCTCTCTTGAAAACATCTTCTTATCAGAATCTGTCAACTTGAAATCAATTCCATAAAATATTCTGTGTGTCATGTTCTTCACTCCTCCTGCGTAATTTATTGTTTTTCCATATTTTAAGCGGAATAACTTATCGTAGCTGTCATAGCCTTGTGCAATCAGCAAATTACTATATTTCATCAATTCTTCAACATTCTCGCCAATCAGCTCTCTTGGAATATCTCTGACAGTTTTTACGATGATGCATTCGGTCATTGTATCTCCATACCAGAGATATATTGTTGCCTTTTTCTTCATGCTGGACGTATGCATTCCACTGATTTCTACGTTAAATCCATTTCCAAAATCTCTGTAAATTACTCTTTCAAGATCTATAGTTGTTACTCTGTAATCAACTCCGAGGCTCTTACATAATGCTCGGATCATTGTGTCTCGTTTCGACATCTTCTTCTCTCCTTCCTTTTATCTGTGGGTAGCAGTTCTATCTTCCGAGATAGCAGTACAGGTAGCAGCAATTCTTGTAACTGCTACCCGGCTTATCCCTTGTTTACCAAGGGTTTCCGGCTATTCGGTAGCAGAAGGTAGCAGTTCTCACGGTTTTATAATCACAATTACTCTTTTTATATGCCGTTTTATTTCTGCATTAAACTTTTTATTTTTCAGCTAAGAAGTTAAAAGCTCTGCTACCCATTGCTACCAATATACTCAAAGCCTTGTGTTTACTGACTTTTCATAGGTAGCAGTCTTTAAAATCACTGCTACCCGTACTGCTACCTCTGCTACCCGGCAAGGAACTCTGTTTCCTCATATCCATATTCCTTGGCATAAAGTTCCTTGGTTTCCTCTGTTATCGTGAAATCTTTGTAATAGGTATTACCCTTCTGCCTTGTTGTCACATCAGCAAACGTACCACCAAGATATCCTGCAAGCTGTTCTCTGAACTCTTTTGCAGTTCTGGCATAACCATGATTGTTCTCCCTGCACCAAGCCTGATATACCTTGTATATTCTTCCTGTGGTACAATGTCTGACAATCTTGCCATTCTCCCAAGGACACATACATTCTTCATAAAAAGAAATCACTGTACTGTTTGCACTCTGGTAATCTCTTCTTGCCTCTGCAATGCTATCCGGCTCTGTAAATCGATATCCATTTGCTATAACAGTCTGCAACGCTTTCACAGCTTTTTTCACAATGCCTCTGCGCTCTGCAAACATTTTTTCTAAAAGCTGCTTGTCCTGCTGTTCTTTCGGTATCACATTCGGGCAATCCACCACCATGATGCGGTCATATACCCATTTGCCGTCATCTCCTCCGAACTTCGGCAGTCGGTTCATACAAAACCACAGCAATCCATTAAATGTAAATTCAAAAGCCTGCTGTCCTTTAAATTCTGCAAAAAGGCTGTCCCCGCCTGTCATTTTCTTGAATGTTTTCAATTCATCAACAGACAAAAAACTCATATCCGAACTTCCTGCAAGCCTTGTCCCATATACTGCTCCTGTTCCAAACCGGGATTCAATTTCTTTCAGATCAATGCCTATAAAGTTGCCCCTGCCAAGCAGACGCTCCACAAGGCTTTTAAGCTGTGATTTTCCTGTATCTCCCTGCCCTACAAGAAATAATGCTTTTTTCATCCGCCAGCCTTTCACATTGGAAATACAGACACCAATAACTTCCATCAGCAGCTGCTTTACCATCTCATCTCCGTTAGTAAGCGTGTCCATATAAGAATCAAATACTGGAGTATCAATATCCTCATCTGACCATTCACAAGGAAGTTGTATAGTGGAAAGTATATCTGCTGAATGTGGTATCAGTTCTGTATCAGTTGCAGTAATCTTCAAAATTCCATTCTGAAAATTGATGATATCCTCATCTGTATTCAGCGAATCCTGACTTACATATGTAAGGTCTGTGGTAATATGCAAAAGCGCCTCATTGACCTTACTCATCTTTACAAGTTCCTCGTCATAATCAGCAATATACTTTTTTATGATTCCAAGCAGCATATTATCTGCATAGAGCCTGTAATATCCACCTTCATATACATATTTTAAAAGTCCCTGTTTACCGTTGTCTCTGACTAAAACATATTGCAGATGTTCTCTTACATATTTTGCAAGAAGCGGTACACTCACATATGGTTCTCCTGTCTGTTCATTAAACTTTATGAAATCAGGATGTTCCATTTTCGACCTGTGAAACACACCATTACAGGCTGAAATTCCTGCATTGATTGTGTTTTCCCTGTAATCGTCCCTTTCCCATTTGCTTCGATATAAAGCAGAGCTGCGAAACACTTCATCAATCGCATCCGGGTCTGCTCCTGTCCTAAATGCTATCAAAGCACAAAGAGCAGCATCCGCCTCAGACTGGGAACCATATTCACTGAAATCACCTTTATCATAAAGCCGGATGAACTTGTCTCCGTTCTTCTGCTTACGAAGATCACAGACAATATCAAATACTGCCCTATCTCCATCACGCTTTGCACTGTACTTCGCTTTCGGCTTTTTCCTCATTTCCTTATCCAAGGTGGTAAGAACCGCCTGTGTACAGTCAGCTATTGGCAGACTGTTAATCGTATTTCCTGTAAAAGTGCCATATCGGTTTGTAATATCACCGATATAAAGTTCCAATCCAATATCAGAACGTTTCTGATAATATTCACTGTCCAGCACAAGTTTCTTCCTTCTGTCATCAAAATGTACCGGAAGTTTTGTAATATCACACTGACCAATAATGTGAATCCCTTTGCCACTTGGAGATACTTCTGCATAGGAAGAAAACCGAGATAACATGAGCTGTGCAAATGGATCTGAAATATCCTTATGGTCTATATCTAATAAGAAGAAACCTTTCGGAATCTTCAAACCAAGCCCCGATGCCTGAAACTGATTTCTGGCTGATTCTGCAGCATCAAAAGGTACCCATGTACCCTTATGTGCATCATCTGTTCCAGTAGCTCCTCCGTTTGCTGCGAATGGAACTTTGGTAACTTTCCCATTCCTGCCGGGTTTTGCTGACCATAAAAACCACAGCTTTTTATCCTTTAATTCATCCACTGTCATATCTCCCATCCTGCTCACCTCCTCCTTTTCTGCAATCCTGTTTAATGATTAATAGATGTTCTTACAAGCCATTCTTTATAAGCTTCAATCGGAATCAGAATTCTTGCTCCGATTCGTATTGTCGGAAATCCCGGTGTCTTTACCAGTTCATATGCCTTTGGCAGGCTGATTCCCATCTGTGCAGATAATTCCTGCACACTCATAGTTGTTTTTTCCATAAGATGTTGCTCCTTTCGTAGATTTTGTTGCGTCCGTCTCTTCAATGGTCGTTTCTCTGCTACCGCTCATGGCGGCTACCAGTCCCCGCAGTAACAAAGGCTTGTTCATTGAGAACGGGATGAAATTGTCAAGTTACAAATCCGTTACAGCATTTTGTGTAACTTTTTATTGTTTTCATGAATATTTTAAGCTATAATGTAACCGAAGTCCAAAAACTGACGGTAACGCTAACGGTTACGAATTAACGATTGGAATGAGGTATGATATGCCATTAAACTGGAATGATGAAACGATTCCATCAGAAGCAGATAAAACAACAGATATATTAGGATTTAAAGAAATCGGTGGTATCGGGCAACTGATTTACCACCCTTTCCGATTCAAGAAATATGAACTTGATATTGATAAAAGCGATGATTATTGTGCAACACCATTTTGCCGCCCCGGATATGAACCCATCTTTCCTAAAGAAGATTTTCTTTCCGGACAGGGACTGCTTACCAGCCTTTGCAATCTGGCAATGCAGATAAACAGCTTTGATAATAAAATTCCATATACGCAGCTCATTATGGAATGGTGTACAAATAATATGCATCCATATAATATTGATTTCATCTATTCTGAATTGAATGAATCTTTCGATATAAATAGCTTCGATGCAGAAATGGTAGAAAAAGACGGAACATTCGAGATTAACAACTTCTTAGATGACCTCGGGAAATTATATAATGCAGTCATGTTTTATGTTGCTCTTGAAGGTGTCTGTATTGCCGATGACGAATCTGCATATGATTTATCCAACGAAGGAAAATACTTTGAGGGCTACTCTTTCTTTGATAAATATAAGCATCCTATCGTTGCAATACCGGATGACTTAGATTATGGGGATGCAAAAGGAAATCTCATAGAAGAAATGCAAATTGATAATGAGTACATTAAAAATCATCCGGCAGAAAAACCTCCAACCGGAGAATTTGCAACCACACCATATGACGATTACGATGAATTGCGGAATGCGCTTATTGACATCATTCCGGAATTTACCATGAAATTAAAGGTAGATCCCCGCACTAACCGATTAGAATTTTCTACCGATATTAATTCTGTATTTGATATTGCATGGCTGACACTTGCAAGAATGCTTTCCGAAGACCCTGCACCAGAAGATAAAGGCAAATCGGATAATCGGACAGAAGGCATTATGATTCGTTGTCGGAACTGTGGTAAATTCATAATCCGAAAAAGTAACCGACAGGAATTTTGTGATGCCGAAGAATGCCAGAAGGTTCGAAATGCCCGAAAGCAAAAAGCCTATCGTGAGCGAAAAGCCATTGAAAAGGCTCAAAAAATCAAGAAAAAAGCACATTAATTTATATGATTTGGCGGAAAGGCAAATAGATCATTGTCTCTAATGTCAGCCAGCTACATGCAATTATGTGCTATGATATTATATTAAAATATGTTAAAAGACACCGGAATCCCCCCTATGCAATTTCGCGAAAAAACGTGTGTGAGGGGGCATCGGTCTTTATGATAAAAAGACACAGAGATAATACTCCCCTTGGGATAACTATAGATATAAAAAGGAGTTTTTGTTTTGACAACAGATTATACAGAACAGATTCAAAACTTTGTAATCAACTCTATACAATTTATAAATATACAATTACAAAAATTGACAGGACAAAATTCAATCACAATCAGTAATGTATACCCTCTTTCATTTGAAACAACATTCCAAAAATCAAATAATCTACATATCGATTCTTCAGATAATCTTTTTGATGCATTAGGTAAATTGTATGAGAGTACGCTTCCTAAAAACTTGCGCAAAGATTTAGGACAATTCTATACTAGAGATGATTCACTTATAACTCAAATGATTTCAGACTCTGAACTGTTCAAAGGATTGATTTTAGAGCCTTCGTGCGGTTCTGGTTTGTTTATGGTACATATAGCAAACAGAATTATTGCAATTATGAAAAAAGAGGGAAATACAAGTGAAGAAATATTGACATATATACAAAAGAATCTGTATGGGAATGATAATGACTTGCTCGCGCTACAAATCACTGAAATAAACCTACTTACAACTTTATTGCCTCTGATTGCAGATGCACTTAATACCAACCCATTTTTTAAATTAAATAAGTTAAACTTGACATCATTCGACTTTACACAAAGAGATGTTTTTTCAAAAAAATTCTCTTTAGTAATCGGCAACCCCCCATTTATTACGATGTACGGAAAAAGAAGTCGAAATATGACAGAAGAAAAAAGAGCATACTTCAATACATTTGATTTCGTACAAAATAGAAATGGAAATAATAAGTTTAATATATCCATGTTCTTTGTCGAAAATGGCTTAAAACAACTTGAACCAAATGGACAGCTTATATTTATACTGGATATAGCATTTTTTGAAACGGCTTATATAGATTTAAGAAAATACATCATTGAAAATTATTATATAAATAGCATCACGAAAGGCCTACAGGCATTTGAAGATGTTGCTAGTGGTCAAATCATAATAAATATAAGTAACCGTAAAGAATCCAATGATTCAGTAATATTTAAAGATATTGAAAATAATATTTCTTGCCAAATCAATCAAGCCATTTGGGACGATTCAAAAAACAAGTATAAAATTTTCATTCCTTTAGTTCATCAAGCAAAAGATATCAACGATAAAGTAATGAAGTATCCTCGTCTGGATACCTATTACCCTGGAAAGGCTCTACGAACATGTTGTGCACTTACTGGTAAAACAGAGGAATTTGTTGTTAATCCACTTATCGAAAAAAAACATTTGGTATTCCCATATATCGAAGGTTCTAAAGGATTAAAATGTAAATTTGGGGAATTAACACCAACATGCCATATCAAATATGATTATGAGCTTCAACTAGCCATTTCTGAAGAGTTCAAAAAAGAATTAGAATTAGCTGGTGTAAAGAATAAAAAAAGAGTAACTCTCGGAGATAAAGATGCTTATTTGTCACCAAAGATTTTTATACGTCAAAGTGCGACAGAAATAATTGCAACTTATACCGAAGATCCTTTTGCCGCCAACAATAGCATTTATGTATTGAGTAACAAATCTAACGCCAAGCAAGATACCGACATGCTTAAATATGTTTGTGGAATATTAAATTCCGAATTAATAACATATTTCTGTCGAATAAATAAAATAATACGTGTAGAAAAAGGTAAAACTCCGCAGATAAAAACCTCAGATTTAAAAGAAATACGTATTTGTATATCAGATGAATATTATTACCCAATAATTGATTTAGTTGAAAAGCTATTGGAATGTCAAAATTCAACATATTATAACACTCTAAACAATTATATTTATTCCATTTACAATATAACAACTGATGAACAAAAATTTATAAAAACATATCTATATGCTTAAAAAGAAAAGGCTTCATCTCAATGAGAGACGAAGTCTTTTCTTTTTACATTAATCCTGCGTATAATATTCATTAATTTGATTTTCCAAAGAAGCAAAAATATCTGGCAATTCTTTTTGTTTTTTCTTCTGTTTTTCTAAATTACGCTTCACAGATTCCATATATTTTTTATAAAACAACTTGACAAACTCTTCTCTGGTTCTATATTCTTCCTGCTCAGTAATATTTGCTTGAAATTGGGGTTTAGGATTAATTCTAAATTTCCCCATATCTTTCAAGAAAACACAATGCACATATTTTTCGTCATCAAATTTAATTAATTGGATATATCCATCTTTAGTTGGCTTATACTTCACCAAAACATATAGTATGTAAAAATGACCATCCTTAATAAAATCAATCACCTTTTTAGGAGTTCCCAAATCTGGATTGCTTCCTGCACCAGTACTTTTTATTGCTTTTATATCACCCCAAACTAGATCATCAAAATCATGATATTCTTCATTCTTATAGTTAAAGCAAAAATCAAACGGATTTTTCGTATTCTCCTTTGGAGCACCCTGAGGATTATATATTCTATCATGTGGATGTTCCAACACATATCCAACAAACCAATCCTCCAAATAGTCGCTTACCTCTGCTCCTGCTCTTGCGTGGGCACTAATGGGAAACGTATAATTATGTTCTGATAAAAATGAATTAAAAATATGCTCTATATCGTCTTTCATCTTCGTTTCAAATTCAACAACCTGCATATTTATTATCTCCTTTTATTGTTTTCCTTCAGTAATTTTCTTTGCATATATGAGTAATCTTTTTCCCAAATCATCAAATCTGCTATCCAATTCAGCTTTTTTCTTTGTCTGTTTTTCAATAATACGATCTATAGACTCTTGGTATTTAACATAAAATAGTTCAAGAAACTCTTCTCTAGTTCTATATTCTTCTGGCTCATTAATATTTACTTGGAACTGTGGTTTCGGATTTATCCTTACAGTGTGATTAATATCCTTTAAAAATTGACAATGAACATATCTACCATCATCAAACGGTCTGAACTTTGTCTGATTATCTTCAGTCGCGTCATATTCCAAAAAAACAAACATTAAATAAAAATGTCCATCCATAATAAACTTAATTATTTTTTCTGGAGTTCCTAAATCCGGATTACTATCCGCATATGAAAATTTTGTTGCTTTAATATCTCCCCAAATCAAATCGTCATAGTTGTACTCTTCACACTTATAATTAAAGCAAAAGTCATATGGATTTTTAGTTGCCCCCTTAGGAGCACCTTTGGGATTATATATCCTAATATGAGGATGATTATTTAGATATTCAACAAAGCTGTCCTCTAAATAATCACTTATTTCTGCTCCACTTCTCGATCGTGCACTTATAGGAAATAAATAATTATGTTCAGCTAAAATATTAGTAAACACCTCTTCAATATCTGACTTCATTATATTTTCAAATTCTCTGACATCCATCTTTAATTTCTCCCTCAATACTTATTGTTCTTCTACCACGACAAAAAGAGCTGAAACTGACATTCCAAATCCCTCTGCTATCTTACAAATATTCTGAAGAGATATATTTCTTTTCCCAGCTTCAACAGAAGCATAATATGTTCTATCCATACCAATGGATAACGCAAATTTTTCTTGGCTAAGTCCTGTTTCTTCTCTCAATTTTTTCAAGGCAATTCCAAATTTTTTTTGCATATCAACAAATACCTCCATATAATATTATATTTTTTGTGTGTTTTTAAGGCAACGGATTATAAGTCACAAGCGAAAGCATAAAAAGAACCACAATGCTGATAGTCTCCCTACCAACGATTGTGGCTTTTTATGTTCAAAGTTTTGTATATGTGCCATCGCTTAGTAGTCCATTACTACTAAGGATTTCTTCCAACACGTTTGCATTTATCTCGATTCCTCCCATGAGCCTTAGTAGTCGAAACCGTAGTAATTCCAAGACTTTCCGCCATATTCTGCCCTGTATTGCCCCAGTCTGCGAAGGTATGCATTATCATAAAACTGGAGTGCCGTGGCAGATAAAAAGTATTTTTATCATAGTTTTGTTTCTCCTTGTTTTGCCCGGAAATGCCCTGTTTTGCAAGGGGTTCTGAGAATTTGTAAAATGTGTGTTTTAGCTGGCATCTTGGCAAAATAGGGCAAGATGGAGCAAGTTATTGCGGGCTGTTAGTAGTAAAGTTGGTAGTAAAACGAAAAAGCTTACTACTAAGGATTTTCATTCCCACTTGGACAGTTTATGTTCTTTTCTGGATAACCAATAGTCCCATAATCAATATAATTACCATCATATTTTAGCAATTTTAATATTACTCTAACCAATATACATTGATATACCTGGCTTATCATAAACTGTTCTTCATAATCAATATTATCTCCAGTAAACGACCCATGTGCCGAAAAATTACGTGCTTGCAATGCTTTCTTCTCTTTTTTTCCAATGACCATGTCTATTCCTTCAAAGAAATGTGTTAATTGTTCACTCACCGACATACGATTCATACCTTCAACACTTCTCTTCATTCTTTCAACATATTCTGTTCCAGCAAACTGTGTTTCCACTAATGCTTTTATCTGTTTTATTCTCTTAGAAAAATCTTTTTTGTCCATTAGCACAGTCTCTGGATTAAGTGCAACTTCTTCATACCACTTTCTTTTCAAATTTTCCAAAGCTGCTGAAAGTATAGGTAAGTCCATAGGCTGATTAACTTTTTGAGCATACCAATATGATGAAAATAGAGAATCAAAATCAAGTTTTACATATAATTCCGAAAATGGATCTATATATTTTTGAATTGTATCAAAATAATTTTGAAGAACTGATGCAGCATTTCTAATAGGTGCCTTTGCATCAAACATACATTCTTTTTTATATCAAAACCATATGCTTTGGGATTCTCCATAACAAAACCTATTTGATTGCCATTTTCATCAAATGAAGACTCACCTATATACATCAATCTTTTTCCAATAAAAAAACTCAGATACTCTCTAATTTGTTTCCTCTCTTCTATACTTGGAATTCTCCCATACTCTTCAAAATAAGAAATGCTCAAATTGGTACTCCACGATGGTCCATAATTGTTTCCAACAAAATGAATATCAAATGCTGTATCTTTATATCTCAAGTGTATAAATTTTCCTATATATTCTTGTTCTTCCAATTCTTGTTTTAAAGGGAACCCTAAATCTCCGTAAACTCCCGAAACAGAACCTTCTACCTTATATTCAAATTTTGAATTTCCCACAAAAATACAAACCGCTTTGGCTACCATTCAATATCCATTCCTTAATCACAGATGATGTTTTCGAGTTTTTTCCTTCAACACGATAACAAGATAGTTTATAATTTGTTTTGTCCAATTTACTTACATATCCATCACAATACATAGGTTCAAAAGTAACCGTATAATCATCAAATATTTTTATTTCTAACTTACCTCTGGGTATCGTCTCACCAAGTGTAAATTCTCGTTTATTTACCGTAGGTCTTTGCTTTTTTTCTTTATATTGATTCAAATATCTTACACATGAAAGACTGATATTGTAATTATCATCTCTAGTTACACATAATTCATCTACATCATCCCAAAACACATCATCAAGATTTTCTTGATTTATATCTGAATGTTCACTAACAATAAAATTGTCAATGGGAATATTTTCCCATAGTAATGAATCAAGTTTTCTTTTATTCATAACACACCTTCTTTATAATTAAAATGTTCCCTGTGAAGTCTTTTCTTCAAACAGTTTCTCTATATCTTCAGTATTCGCTATAGCAATAATTTGCCTTTCTGGTATTTCCGGAATTTCAACATCATGTCCATACCACAACGAGTACTTTTTTAATTCAAACGCTCTTTTAGTATATACAAAACCTCCCTCTACTTCTTTCATCAAGCCGCAATTTCTAAAATCATCAATATACTCTTCATCTGTTGAAATTTTCTTTTTATCAATATTGTCGCATAAAAAAATTAAATCTTCATCTGTCAACCTAACAATACACTGGGACAATTTAAAGAATTTATTCTTATCAATCAAATGTTGGCAACATGCTCTCGTCAGATTTGATAAATATATTGCTTTCCTTTGCGTTCCGATGTCATCAATTATCTTTAACAGTCTTTTTGCATTTTCATTAGAATTTCCATCTTCTGCTAACATCTCAGATAACTTTCTCAAATCGTGCTCATCATCACATGCATTATCAAGATACTCAATAAAACTTTGCCAAAAAATCTCCTCCCTTATAAAATACGGAGATCCCATTACATCTTTCAACAGCTTACCAATTACAGTAATATCACCACTAACTAAAGCAACAGTTAAATTTTCCAACAGTCCTTTTGATTTTTCTTTTATTGCATTACTGCATACAAAATGCTTAAGCTTTCCCATAGTGCCCTCCAATTCGATTAACCATTTCCAACTTTTATTATATCTATAAAAAGACTTTACCTATACATATTATATCAACAATCTCCATTTTTCACCATAGAAAAAACGCCCCAACCTAAGCCGGAGCGTCATCTCTTTTCCATATTAAACTACCTTAAACATCTTCTGCGACATAGGTTTCTCTTTCTTCTGCTCAACCTCCGCCTGTGCTTTTCTAAACTCTTCCATCCGTTTCAGTTCTTCCTCAGCGTCATCGAATCCTATATGCGTGTACACATTCATCGTGACTGATATATCCGAATGCCCCATGAGGTACTGTAATGTCTTTGGATTCATTCCCGATTTTGCCATATTGGAGCAATAAGTGTGTCGGCATACATGAGGCGTGATATTTGGCATCTGTACTCGGTAAATGTCATTGTATCTGCCGACCATATGATTGAATCGATGCTGCCAGTGCATTGCCACAAGTGGCATTCCATTATCATCATAAAATAGGAATCAACTATATCCATCTATGGATTTCTCCACTTTCGGTGCATTTCTATCCTCGATAATTGCCTGAAACATCTGTGCCACATCCTCCGCGATTGGTAATACTCTTGTTCCGGCATCCGTCTTTGTGGTTTCTATGATGTATCGCATATCCGATGTTCGCTGCAACTGGTGGTCAATATTTA
>OGMW01002054.1_pt1 | contig 14909 bp, 9 predicted proteins | sample 1573281 | NCBI WGS metagenome assembly OGMW01 (sample SAMEA2581907, study PRJEB24529) | metagenome | biome: Human gut stool | place: China | collected 2011
TGACGTATGAGCTTTTCACAGAGACAATCGGACAGGAAGCCCGCAATGTACACAAGCGCCTGCGCCAGGTGGAATTCCGTACCCAGGCACCGGATCATCCGATTCTCTGGGCGGCAGATGAATCTTATTATTTAAAGTTCTACATTTTTCAAGTGGTTGACGAGAAGTAGATGGTTGAAAGTGGCAGAAATGCTTGATTTATAAGGGGTGGAAGGTATTTGACGTTTACCAAGAAAACCTCGTAAAGTATCACAAAATATCACAAAACCGTGATTCAAAGTAGTAAGAAGTCTGAGTATTAAGCACCTGAAATGTAAAGAGTGCGTATCTTTCTTTTTCAAATAAGAGATGGTATTATTATTGTGGCAAGAAAAATGACTTATAAAAGTTACAAATATATACGGAATGGCTACGGTATGGAGACTTTTTTGAAAAGGAAGTTATGATATTATTATGGAAGTAATGAAAAAAGAGTAATCGAGAAAATTTGGTTGCTCTTTTTTATTGTGAAGGGGTTTGCATGTGCTATAATAAAACAAATTAACAAATCGGAAGTGGTGGAACTGACACATTAGAAAGGATTATATATGAGTGAGTTGATTAAGGCTGATAATGAATATAAGGAGTGGATTGCCGGAATTTGCTGCTTTTTATTTTTATCAGGGTAGTCCATAGTGGGCTGCCTTTTGTTATACAAAATGGAGACAATCAGGGAATCTGTAAAAAGAGGCATGGGCGGCGCAATTTACGGTATTGCAAGTGTTACTATATTTGTTAGATTTTTACAAGTATACCCTGTACACAAAAATTTCACTTGTAATCTGGCAGGATATCGGCTACACTTTACTCATTCCAATCTGATAGGAAGGATAAGAAAGAGTATGAGAAAGAAATGGATTTTTACCGGAGCAGCATTTGCACTTGCAATGACCCTGACCGGATGCAGAGATAATGCAGCGGCAAGTATTCCGCAGCAAAGCAGCCAGGAGCAGACGAAGGAGCAGACACAGATGATCCCTATGGAGGAGGCACAGGAAGCGGCGTTAAAAGCAGCGGATATTGAAGCGGCAGATGCAGACATTTCAGCCACGACCTTAAGTGGGGTGGCGGGAGTGGCCTGCTATAAGGTGGAATTTACTTCCGGAGAGTATGCCTACTCCTACACGATCAATGCACAGACAGGAGCTGTCATGGAAATGAGCAGCCAGGAACAGAATGCACAGGCTTCCGGGACGCAGACGGAGGTAGCAGACTCCACTGTCCCTGCCACGGCACAGACCTCAGGTTCAGCCTCAGCCCAGGCACAGACCTCAGCCGCTGCACCGGCACAGAATGCAACAGGTACCGGAACCGTGGATGAAGCAGCAGCACAGAAGATCGCACTGGAGCATGCCGGAGTGAAGGCAGCGGACGCAACGATCACCAAGTCAAAGCTTGATTATGAAGACGGACGTCAGGTATATGACATTGAATGGTATGCAGGCGGTGCCAAGTATGACTATGAGATTGCGGCAGACACCGGAGAGATCATCAGCTCCGCATATGAAGAAAAAACGATGGGAGCAGACAGCAGGAACGTTACGGTCAGTGAGGCAGATGCAAAGAAAACAGCCCTTGACCGTGTAAGCGGTGCAACAGACAAGGATCTCTATGAATGGAAGCTTGATTATGATGACGGACGTCCGGAATATGAAGGAAAGATCATCTATGGTGGAACGGAATACGAATTCACGATTGATGCATCGACCGGATCCGTAATGGAGTGGGATGCTGAGAAGGTCCGTTAAGACAGACAGGAGAAGTAGTTGCGTACAAAGATTATCAATGAGCAGTTAACAGATTTATTCTATAACTTTATCGAGATGGAAGACCGTATTGTGGCCAATGACCGGTATGCAGACTTAAACAGCTCGGATATGCGGTTTTTGTCCGCCGTAGGAAAAGGGAGCCACCCAAGGACCATCACCCAGGTCGGTGATTACCTGCGTGTCGGGAGACAGACGGCACACCATGCATCCAGCAGCCTCATCCGGAGAGGATATATCACCAAGATGACGAACCCGAACGATGCCAGATCCCAATGGCTCATTCTTACGGATAAGGGGATGGAGGCCGTGGTCTATTACCGGAACCGGATCCGCAGCAACGTGAAAGGCATGTGTATCCTCCCATTCTTCCTCCTGACAGAACCTGCGGAGGCAAAGCGTCTGCTCATCTACCGTGGCAGGGGCTTACAGGGAGCGAAGACCAAGGCATACCGAAACGGATATAAGGAAGCCATGTATCCCTGGGAGGCTGCCAGACCGGAGTACGGGGAGACCACCCCGGAAAGAGGCATGGCAGATCCGCAGACCGGGGAGAGAACCTCCATCTATACCGGGAAAAAGGAACTGCATATCTCAGCAGACATCAGCCATGCCGTATGGAAATATTATCAGGCTACTGGTGATGAAGAGTTCATGAAGCAGTGGGGCGATGAGATCATTCTGGCTACTGCAGTATTCTGGGCAGACCGTGTGGAATGGGACGAGGATGGCAGGGTATGCCATATCCGTGATGTGATCGGACCGGATGAGTACAAACAGCGGTTGACGGACAATACCTATACCAACTACATGGCACGGAATAACCTCCGCCTGGCGGTGCAGATCGCAGAAAGACTGGAAAAAGAGGATCCGGAATATCTGGAAGAGCTGAATAACCGCTGGGAGATCTGTGAGATGCTGCCAAAGATCCGCAGGGCGGCGGAAGGAATATATCTGCCGCCTGTGGGAAAGGATGGCATCCTTCCCCAGTTTGCCGGTTACGGGAAGCTGCAGGAGATGGATCTTAGCTACTACAAGAGCTTTGGAAAAAACGCAGCCGCCGAAATACGGAAGGAACATACCGTTATGGAGCTTGAGAGCTTCCGGGTGCATAAACAGGCAGACCTCGTCCTGCTGCTGCAGCTGTTCCCGGAACTCCCGGAAGAAGCCGGTGGGACACAGCGCAGGCAGGTACGGGAGAAAAACTACGAGTTTTATGAAAAACACACGCTCCATGAAGCATCCTACAGCTTTGCCACCCATTCCCTGATGGCAGCTTCCCTGGGAAGGACACAGGAAGCCTATGAGCTGTTTTGCCAGTGCTGCGATGTGGATCTGAGCTCCGATGGAGAGAATGCACCGGCAGGAATCTATGCAGCCTGCATGGGCGGCATCTGGCAGTGTGTGGTAGAGGGCTTCTGCGGGGTACGGATCGAGGAAGATGCCCTGCGGATCGATCCCTGCCTTCCCGAAACGTGGGAAAGCGTGAAATTCCGCATCTGTTACCGGAAAAGCACCCTGGATATCAAGGTAACGAAGAATGCGCTGACCGTCAATAACAGGAGCAGCCACCCGGTACCGCTTAGCTTCCGTGGGGAAGCGGTGTGTCTGGATGGCACCGTGAGCAGGATCTTCCCGCTCCATTCCCCGGAATAAAACAGCATGACAGAACGCAGACAGGAACAACCTGTGCACTCTAAGGAGTGTACAGGTTGTTTTGCTTTGAACACTGCTCATGCGCAAAGAGTCCGCAGGCAAACTCGTTATTGCTGGAAAAAGGATAGGAATCCACCATCCGGTATACCATAATGTGGACAGGAAGACCCGGGTAGAACCGGACGGAAGGAGACTGGTGAAAATGACAGAAATCGGAGAAGAGACACTGAAGCAGTACAGGGGATATCTGGCGGATCGGGAAAAAAGCATCGCCACCATTGACAAATATCTGCGGGATATCCGTACCTTCCTGCAGTGGATGGGAGAAAACCGGAGCATTACCAAGGAAAAAGTGATCGCCTACAAGGCATGGCTGCAGGAGCATTACAAAACGAGCAGTGCAAACAGCATGCTGGTAGCCCTGAATGGATTTCTGGACTTTATGGGAGAAACGCAGAGCCGGGTGAAGACGGTAAAGGTACAGAAGCAGATGTTCCGTTCCACAGAAAAGGAAATGAGCAGGGCAGAATACAAAAAGCTGATCGAAAAGGCTTACCGGATGGGACGGGAGCAGACCGCACTCATCATGGAGACCATCGGAGCGACCGGGATCCGGATCAGTGAATTGAAATATATCACCGTAGCCGCTGTGAAAAGCGGGAAAACAGAGGTTTCCTGCAAGGGAAAGAAAAGACAGGTGTATCTGGTGAAAGAGCTGAGGGAGAAGCTGCTCAAATACTGCAGAAAAAAAGGGATCTGTAAGGGAAGTGTGTTCGTCAGCCGCTTCGGGAATCCACTGGACCGCAGTAATATCTGGTCGCAGATGAAAGCCATCGGTGCCGCAGCCGGAATCTGTCCGGATAAGGTATTCCCCCATAATCTCCGCCACCTTTTTGCCAGGGTGTTCTGGGAAAAATGGAAGGATCTTTTTTACCTGGCGGATATACTGGGACACAGCAATGTCAACACGACCAGGATCTATACCATGACCACTGTTAAGAACCATGGAAGACGGATGCAGGTGCTGGGATTAGTAACATAAGCTTACCGATCAGGTCTGAATCAGAGCGGAATAAGAGAAGAATTAGAGCAGATGTGAGAAAAATCGGGGCAGAAAAACAAAAATACCACATAATCTGCATTATGTGGTAGGAATCGTATCCAAAAGCTGTGTCTATACATAATGGTATGTTTCCTTACCTGGAAACATTGTCCAAAAGTACCATAATTTCTCTCTGCGATTCATATATACCAAAAATAAATTTGTATGTCAATGATATAATTCGACTTTTTTCGCAGAAAATTGTGCAGATCTGATACAGAATCCGTAAAGGATCTATTTTCACAATACGTTCACTGTATAAAACGTATTTTTAAGGCGTTTTGCATAAGACAATCCCTGTCTGCTTCTACCACATAATGCAGATTATGTGGTATTGACCGGAAATATTGCCCGCATACAATTTTGTCCCCAATATTCGGCAGCTTGTCTTTGCATGGAGCAGATCGTTCGCTCAGTGGCAGTCCACAGTAACAGCCCTCCGTTATGAATAATGTGTGTAAAAGAATTGTGTAACAGAATTCTCCTTTAAAATGTTCCCCTTCCCGGATTTTTTCGGGGGGGGGCAAACATTTTGTAACGAAATTCAGTACAAAACGAAAGACGTGATGATGCGTATGGAAGGAAAGGAACATCTGAACAGGATCAGCAGAGAAGCGGCAATGCAGATTGCCGGCAGAGAGTTACCCCGGGTAGAAAAGATCCATTTATGGGTTTTTCCTGCTTTTTCCTATGAAGAAGGAATTCCGGTGTACCTTCTGAAAGCGTATGCCGACCTGACTTCTTACGATATCATCCTGGATGCAAGGAATGGAAACATTATCAAAAGGACAGAACGCTGTCTGTAAGGAATGAAAATAGATACTTAAGGATAAAACGGAAAGGAAACCAGAATGAGTGAGGAAACCAGAAAGACTGCCAGAGTACAGGCAGGGGAAGAAGCAGTGGAGACCGTGAATGAAAAGACCCTGATGGATCAGCTGGATTCGATGAAAACAGCATTCCGTGGTTATGACAAGGAAGCTACCTGCGAACTGCTGCAGACGCTCATCCGGTCGATGGAGACAGAGAAGAGGGAAGAACACCGTGTCCTGCTCCAGAAGAACCAGAGACTGGTGAAAGAAAAGGAAGCACTGACCACGCAGATGGCAGAGCTTCTGATGAAGGTGGACTCCCTGGAATCGGAAAACCAGCGGATGATGGAACAGCAGAATACCATGCAGAAGAAATATGAGGAGCTGGCAGAAAAGCTGAGCAGGATTTCGGAAAATGCCATTGAACGGGAAACCGAGCTTTCCGCTTACCATCTGCGGGAACAGCAGATGAAGGAACGGGAAGCTGTCCTGTTAAAAATGGAGTCGCAGAAAGAAGCGGAGCTGGAGCAGATAAAGAAAGAGTTCCAGGAGGGGCTGGAGGCAGAGAGAGCAGAAATCCTTGCGCAGGCAGAAGAGGAAGCGGAAGGGGTAAACAATCGGGCAGAGCAGCTGCGGAGGAAGTTACAGGACTTCCGGCAGATCATCAATGTGATACTGGACTTTGACCCGGAAAACGGGGTGCAGACAGACTCTTTGGAAAGTGCAGGAGTACCGCATGACTGAGCTGGAATTTGAACTGGAGTTTAAGAAACGGAAACTGCAGAAACGAAAACAGCGCAGGATGGAGCTTCTGATCATCGGTGCACACCTGGGCGTGGTACTTGTACTGCTCTACTGGATGTTTGGCATCGGCATGGTACACGGCAGATCCATGCGCCCCGCTTACCGGGATGGAGATCTGTTTCTGTACCAGAGACGGCTCTTTCGGGAGCCGGATTATGGAGATGTGGTGGTCATCCACAGGCAGGATCTGGAACGGGACATTGTAAAGCGCATTGCAGGAAAGCCGGGAGATGTGATCGATCTGGATGACCTGGGACACCTGACCAGAAATGGGGAACGGGCAGCGGAAACGGAAATCCTGTTCGGGGAACAGGACAGGGATGACTGGATCACCTTGCCCTATACCGTACCGGAAGGATGCTACTTCTGTCTGGGGGATAACCGCCCGAGGTCAGAAGACAGCAGGGAGCTTGGAGCATTCCGCAGGCGGGAGATTACCGGGAAGGTTCTCGCACAGTTCCGGCTGTCATCGGTAAAGTGACCATTCGGGAATCTGCCCGGAGCTTTCGTACAAAAGAAAAATACCAACATGAGAAATAAGGAGAACGGCATGGAACTGTTGAAGGAGGATGGCTGTATCGGCGAAAAGGCATTCCATGGGGAAAAGGAGTGCTTTTTCCAGCCATTTTACAACGTGGAGAAAAAGAGGATCTGGGGAGCGGAAGCCCTGTTCCGTCTGAAGGATGAAAACGGCAATTACTACAACATGGATCAGCTTGCAGCAAAAGCGGAAGAAGAAGGATGGATCGCTGAGATCGACAGATGGGTGTTCCGGGAAGCCTGCAGAAGGATCCCGGAGCTGAGAGCCTACGGACTTAAGAGGATCAACATCAACTTATCCCCGGAGGTCTGTGAGGTTCCGGAGACCGTACCTAACATCATGCAGATACTCAGAAAGTATGAAGTATCAAGAAGTGAGGTCTGCATGGAGATCACCGAGATGTGCAAGGTCAGGAATGCAGAGAATTTCAGATGCATGGTGGAACAGCTGAGCAGCCAGGGGATCCGGCTGGCGTTAGATGACTTCGGCAAAGGGGAGAGCAACCTGCTTCGGCTGTCCCAGATCCCGTTCCAGACCCTGAAGCTCGATAAGGAACTGGTCTGGGGAACGGAGGGAAGCAGGATGGCAGAGGATCTGGTCGAAGAGATAATCCGTATTGCACACCGTCATAACATCCAGGTCACGGCAGAAGGAATTGAGACACTGGACCAGGCGAGAACCCTGGCATTCTGGGGATGTGATTACCTGCAGGGGTATCTCATCGCACCGCCTCTCAGCTATGGGAAGCTTCTCACCTTCCTTGAGGAAAACGGAAAAAGGAACTTCCTGGAAGAATAAATAAGGATAAGAAGGAGAAACCGATGAAAAAGGAAAACAATGGATCAAGACCCCTCAGGGAGGAACTGAACAGTTCTGCCGTATCCGAGCAGAATGCAGCCGCATCCTCGGAACTGGCAAATCAGGCACAGATCTTAAAAGAACTGACGGAACATTTTCAGGTACGCAAAGGTACCTGTTGATTTTACATAGATTTTAATGAATACGATGCAAAAGGAGAGAACGTATGAAAAAGCGTAAAGGAAAGACGAAACGATGGCTTGCCGGAATCCTGTCGGCAGTGCTGGTAATCGGATCCATCAATCTTGTGGATGCTTTAGAAGGAAGTAATGGGGAAAGTGCACTGTATGATGCACCGGAGCTTACCATCACGCAGGGAGCCACAGACTATGATCTGATGAAAGACATTACCTATGACAGCAGCATGTATGAACTGGCTGTAGTGAATGATGGCGGATTTGATGTCAATACCGTGGGAGACTATGAGGTAACCTATTCCCTGACTTCCAAGGATGATGGAACGTTGGAGCCGGGAGATTCGGGGGATGCTTCCAATTCGGATAATGAAAACAAAGACCAGAACAGTGGAGACAATCAGGGAGGGGATAACACCCAGACCGGCGATAACTCTGATAATGCGGGTTCTGATAACGGATCCGACAGTTCCGACAGCAGCAATGGAGGAGACAGTGCGGATGCCGGACAGGGAGATACGGGTTCTGACAGCAGCAATGCAGAAGACAGCATGGATGCCGGACAGGGAGATACGAACTCTGACAGCAGCAATGCAGGAGACAGCACGGATGCCGGACAGGGAGATACGAACTCTGACAGCAGCAATGCAGAAGATACTGCAGATGCGGTCAGCGGAGAGGATGCAGCACAGAGTGAGGAGAATACCGGAGACACCGGTGTACTGGGTGTATCCAGGCCGAGAACGGGTGTAGATATGAGCTATCAGTCAGAGCCCGTGGGTGCGGAAGCCGTTGATGTAACAAAAGGGGATGACACCAATACCGTTGATACGCAGGAAAAGCAGGTCATCACCTTTACAAGAACGGTTCATGTAGTAGCGGCTTCTGAGGACAAAGAACCCGTGTATGTAGCACGGGAACTGGTGCTGACACAGGGAGAAGAAGACTACGACCTGACAGATGACATTCTCTATGATGATGTAAAATATACACTGGAAGTAGTAGAACTTGGTGGTTTCGATATTAACAAGATCGGCTCCTACGAAGTGACCTATTCCCTTACGCCTGTGACAACAGAAGGAACACAGGAAAATGGACAGGATGACACACAGGAAAATCAGGTCATCACATTTCAGAGAACGGTTACTGTGAAAGCAGCCGTGGAAGAAACCGGGGAGTTTGAAGTTCCGGAACTCTACCTGGAGCAGGGGCAGGAAGACTATGACCTTGCGGCAGGACTTGTTTATGATGAAAATAAGTACAAACTGAATATAAAGGATGATGGAAATTTTGACATTATGCTTTCGGGAGAGTACAAGGTGACATTTGTTCTTAATCCGCTGGAAGAGAATCCGGATTCTGAGAACAATACAGGCGATGCGGATACTTCTGATCCGGATCAGACGGATGGAGATCAGAGTGAAAAAGTACTTGGCGCTACCTGGAGTATGGACAGCTCTGCTGAAAATGCAGATGATAAAACAGAAAACAAAAATACAGAAGATAACAATACAGAAGATAATAATACAGAAGATAATAATACAGAAGATAACAATACAGAAAATGATAATGTAGAAGATAAGAAAGAAGAAAATGACAATACAGCCAACACGGACCAGGCGGAGGATACTTTTGTAATCCCGGATGGAATTACTACCTTCACCAGACGTGTTGTGGTCACACCGGGAATCGCATTGTTATCAGCCGGCAATACCATCAACAATAATTATCCTTGGTCTCCTAATATGACCGATAGCAGTGTCACACTGAGTGCACCGAAAGATGATACCTATGCGGGAACTCCGGTATTACAGTGGACGAATACAAACACCCTTGGAAAAGCTGATATAACGGACAATTCATGGGAGAATGTTCCTGGCGTAACGGTAGTAAACAAAAATGTTACCCTGTCAGGGGCTAGTCTTGTAGATGGTAAGTGGTATCGTTTTAAATTTAGTGATGACGATTATAGCGAAGCTGTGAGGCTAGTATCTTCGAATGGTGGGGGATATAGAGGTGGTCAAAAATGGCCTCTTTCTAAACAATTTTGGAACTTTAAATGGTCATCCTGGTATATTTCTAATGATAACGTTATGTATACACCGTCAAAGACGGGTTTTGTAAGCAAATGTGGTTTTGATATTTGCTTTTATTATAATGGGTATTGGAATGCTACTTCTTTCAAAGGGGAGTGGTCTACAATTACTACATCCACGGCGGCTAATGAAATTTCCATCTATGACGCACAAACGCATTTTAAAAGTTCTCCTATCCGTTTTTACTTTGAAGACTATACGATATTTTTAAACATAAAACCAGCGGATAAAGCTTATAGCATCGCTACAGATATTTGCCTGGGGAATAAATCGAGTATTGGAACATATTATGACTCGCTTAACATGAGAGCTACTGATAATAGAAAAATACATCAGTTTGATTTTGTGGGTAAGCAGCCAGATGACCCCTATCAGCCAAATCAGATGACAATGGTAGTAAAAAGTTACACAGAATTATGCAAATGGGCAGCAGAGAGACATAACGATGCAGTTTTTTTTAAGAATAATCCTGTTGTGGAAAGTTCACAAGATGCAGGCATCTCTCTGAGCTGGGAAAATCAGAATGATATTTTAGTATCTATTTCGCTGACAACATTAGAAAATAGCTCCATTGTTATTCAAAATGTCAAGTTTGAATCCGGAAATGGAACTTTCACAGAGCCAGGCAAAAAGCAGGAGTATCTGTTTTTTGATAATGAAGTGTTGGGAACGCAGCAGGTATACCCTCCTGTGAAAAACACCAACAAGGTAATTGAGAAGATCCCTGCTGTTAGACCAAATAATAATGCTGAAAAATTCCAAGGATGGAAATTAGCTGTTTCCGGTACTCCGGATGGTGATATTGATCTCAATAAGCTATATACTGACGATGAAGTGGCAGCGCTGAAGTATAAGGATGTTTATAAGACCATGACCTTTACGGCACAGTATGGTGAGGAACAGGCACAGATCTTTACAGGAGGGACAACAGCAGCCAAGAAATATGCTTCTGTTGAACAGGCTTTAAAAGATGCTGCATCCGGTGACACGGTCAGGATCATTAAAGATGGAAAAATAACCCCAACCACGGCAGACGGCGTAGAGGCAGCAAAGGATGTTACGTTAGAGCATTATAACGATGCCACCAGATTCTATAAGACGACAGTTTCCTCGAAGATTGCCGTGGATGAGGACAGCGTGGTAACCCTGATGGATGGAAAACTAGAGCTTTCTGCAAATGCATCCGTTAAGGTACTCAATCCGACCGATGGGCAGACTTATCAGGTAACAGCTCCAGACTGCACTTCATGGGTAACTGTAGACGATAAGGATAAGGGAGACTCCCCTTATTTTATGGGAGAGGCGGATGGAACTGTAAAAATAGATGCAGTGACCTATTCGTATCAGAATCCAGGTCAAGATAACCTGGCAATGGTTTACATTCCACAGGGAATGAAAAATAATGATCAGGTAACAAAAGCTGAAGTCGCAGCAGATAAGGCGGTAACCATTGAGGTGGACAACACGAATTCAGTAGTATTGGATGGAAGTGGGAACGCAGGCGATACCGTAACTGTTGAGAGGCGTACAACTGATTCGAAGGTGGATGTAAAACTGCCTTCTGGCGCACAAGGTACAATCTTTGGACATGCCGTAGGGGCAGCTCCGGCAGGCGGCGTAACAGTCAGCCAGAGCAGTGCAGAAAATGCAGGATATCCTGACAGAGATTATATCACGATTGCAAATGCAGGGGGGGAAGCAAGGGTAGATAACTTCTCATACCGGGCAACAAGTGACAATCAGAAGTTCTATCTGAGAACGTTCCAGGTAGATATGACAATCGGGAATCATGCAAAAGTGAAAGGCTCTACTCCGGCACTTCCACATTATCTGGAAGAGTATACGATAACCATTAGTCCTGATACAGGTTATGACTTGGATAAAGATAACTTTGTATTAACGATGAAGGATAATGATACAGCGGATGCAAAGAATTTAGAATTTGCAAACTATTGTACCGTAGAGCCAGACGGAAGCATTAAGGTGAGGATTTCTAATGTAACTGGTGATATCACTATCCATGCAGAAGCAAAAAGACAGACATCAAAGCTTACCATCGAGGGATTAGATGGCAGAGGAATCGTAAAAGTACTGGATGGGAATAGACACGAACATGAATTAAATAAGGGTAACAATTCTGTTACCGTTAACCGTAATGAGGAACTGACACTTACATTTATCCCGAATGATTTTACCGAGCCTTATTATGATGACCTGACAGGAGAGAAGGGAAGCAGCTTCTCCATACTGACAGGGTTAAAAGACAATACTCTGGGTGCTGCGACCGATCTGTTCAAACAGAATGTGAAGGACAGCTTCGACTGGACGGAAAAGAGTTATCAGGTGAAGTATACACCGGATAAAGCAGAGAATACACTGGAAGCAACATTTACACATTCCAGTATCATGCATGTCCATGTGACCGGAGGTACGGCAGAGGTCAACTCGACTGTACTGGAACAGAACCCGACAGACACCGGATCGTTCCGGCATGTGATCGTACCTGATAATACATCGGTACAGGTTACCTTAAAAGATACGAGCGGTCATAACCCGGTTCATAAGGCTGCTTATTGGAAGCATACATCTACTGCTGGCGGAAATGATATAGGAACAGATGTAACTTCCCAGCTGAATGATGCAGGAAACAATATATATACCTACACGACACAGGCAGTGAGTGCGTCCCATATGCTGAATGTAAGCTTTGAGCAGGGACAGAACGTGGATGTCACGTTTCCAGGTGGAAATGCCTCACTGGTTGATACAGGAGCAGTCAACTGGAAAGACCAGGGCAATGATACGTACCGCACACTGGTAAAAAATGGCGATACGCTGACCGTGAAAGTGCAGGTGAATGAAGGCTATGGATTAAAGAGCATTACCGTTAACGGGATCAAGATTAATGCGACAGCAGCACTTAAAAATCCGGATTATAACCTGACCTATGACAAAGATACCAGAACCTATACCCATACCACGAAACCGATCGACCAGGCTTGGAAGGTGGTCATGGACTTTGAAGAGCAGTATACCGTATCTTTTGTAGACCAGAAGGATAGGGAACTGGATACAATCCCGGCTGTGAATGGGACTACAATCCCGGAAGAGAAGTTCACGGAAATGCAGGCAATAACAGATGCCCTGAAAGGAGGCAATGAAACCTTCCTGACCTGGGTGGACAAGGCGAACGAAAATACTGCTTATAATAAGAACACCATAATCACCAAAAATAACCTGGTATTGAAGCCGGTATACCGAAAGAATGCAGGAAACGGCGGACATATCGAGAATGGAAGTGATGGAAGCATCCTCGCAGCGGATGATTTTGCAATCCATCTTCGTGATCTGCACAATCTGACAGTAGATAACGTTAAGGATGAGAAGTATGCCAATGTAACAGCATTTGATAAGGATGGCGCAAAGGTGACCCCTCAGGTAACCGTAGATGCAGATGAATTAGCTGCATTAAAGGCAAAGGGTGCGGGAACCCATCGTGATGCATTGACATTTACCTATAATAATTTATCCGTCAAGGTAACCGTAGAGATCTCCGATGCAGAAGTCACCATCACCGGACGTACCGCACATACCCTGACCTTTACAGGAAAGGGCGGTGTAACCTATCAGGTACAGAAGTCGGATGAAAATGGCGGATCCCTCACCGGAAATGTAATGAGTGCAGCTACAGCAGCAGGGACAGGAAAGGGAACGGCTGACGGTCTGGATAAGGCGGCATACTATCTGATCAGCCATAAGGCATATGGTCAGGCAGTAGGACGTACCTCACTGGTAGATGCAAAGGATATCGCAAAGCAGTTTGCGGATGTCGGTGACCAGACAACGACAAATGGAAATACAGATAAAAATGAGACAGCATCCAACAAGAATGTAGAAGTTACGGTGGATGACAACGGCAACTATAAGGTAACCCTGAAAAAGGATATCGACCATACTGTTGAGATTCCTGATATCTGGGAAAATGTGAAGATCGATCTTGGCGGACATACCATCACAGGCGACAAGGCTGATGACAATAATGCAGCAAAACCGGGACTGGTATTTAAGAAGGATGATACAGCGACAGAACATCCCGGAACGAATCTGGAGATCGTAAACGGCACGATCAAAGGTGGAGACGGCTCTAGTGCACATCCCGATGGCGCAGCCGGTGTAGGGGAAGCTGCGGGCAGCAAGCCGTCACAGGCTGGTATCACCGTAGGCGCAAATGCAGTCATCAAGGGCGGCAATGGTGCAGATGGTGAGAACGGAAGTAACGGAGGAAACGGCGGTTCCGGTATCGAAGGAACCATCGGCACGACCGTAAACGGAGGCTCTGTCTCAGGCGGAAACGGCGGTAAGGGTTCTGATTCCGCAACAGGTACTCCGGGTAACGGCGGAAATGGCGGTTCCGGTATCAAGACCGATAAAGATGTAGTCATTAACGGAGGAACCATCACCGGTGGAAATGCCGGAAACGGTGGAAATGCAACCGGTGAGAACAATACCAATCCCGGTGGCTCCGGTGGAAATGGCGGCTCCGGTGTCAACAGCAGCAGCGGAAAGATCGATAACAACAGAGGAACCATTACCGGTGGAGATGCAGGAAATGGCGGCAGCTCCGAAAAGGGCAATGGAGGAACCGGAGGAAATGGTGGTTCCGGCTCCATTGGAGAGACGAACAATACGAATGGCGGAACAACGACCGGAGGAAACGGAGGAAACGGCGGTAACTCCAACAATGGAGGAAGCAACGGAAACGGCGGCTCCGGTGGTAAAGGTACTGAGGGAACGGTCAATGGAGGAAATCAGGATGGTAATAACGGCCAGAATGGTAAAATCTTCTTCGTGATCCTCTTCAAAGACCAGAAGAAGAATCCGCTGAATGCAGCAGATCCCTGCAAAGTAGCGGCAAATGGTAAAATAACCAAAGACTACTTTGGCAAGATGCAGGAAAAGACCGATGCGCAGGCAAAGGCAGATGAAAAGTTCTTTGCATGGACTGAGGAAAACCATGCAGATAAGGTATATACCGCAGAGACGGAGTGTTGTGGTCAAGCTTTTTTGTAACACTTGTGGCTAAAAAAATAGTGCTTATCAA
>OGMW01002057.1_pt1 | contig 14895 bp, 12 predicted proteins | sample 1573281 | NCBI WGS metagenome assembly OGMW01 (sample SAMEA2581907, study PRJEB24529) | metagenome | biome: Human gut stool | place: China | collected 2011
GGACTGGCACGCCCCCCTCTCCTGGCGCGCCCAGGTGGGGGGGTTGTACCCACCTGGTTGCCCCGCTGACGACCCCCCTGATACTATAAAATCACATATTTCCAGAAAAAAATCAGGGAGAAAGAATTATCGTGATCCACGAGACGGAGCCGCCGCCAAGCCCTGTTCTTCCTCGGGAGGGCAGATCTGGAGTCTGTTTGGGGCTCCGGAGAGGGGGATCTTCGTCCATCATCATCAACAACCCTGAGTTAACAGATGTTGTAAGTCTTGAATTAAGTGCAGGACAGACAAGAGATGGAATGGAAGTTTTCCACAACGAAGATGATTCGTATCTCAGATCCGTACACAGTCTTGTGGATAAAAATGCAAAAGATTATTTGAATAGTGTATACATAAATAAAAATGTCCTTCCGGAAAGAATTGAAATAAAATCCAGGGACAGTGCCGGTTATGTTACAGAAATTCTGGCTGACGGGAAAGTGTTGGAAGGCGAGGCATTCAGAAAAGGAATGGGACTCACGTCCTCAAATTTTACAATTCAGAAGTCTGGAAAGGAAATACGATTTTTATGTAGAGGAAAAGGTCATGGATTAGGATTCTCACAATATGGAGGGAATGAGATGGCAAAGGAGTCTGCGAATGCAAAAGAGATCTTACAATATTATTTTCCTGAGATGGATGTGCTGAACATAAAATCTGTAAATTGCTGAATAGATACGAATATTCTGGACACCCTATAGATATGAAGATGAAAACAGAGGTGAAAGGAATATGATGAATAACAAAGTGACAAGAATCATTGCCAATTCCGTCGGACTGGCCGCTGTAGCAGCATTGGGAATTACAGTTTATCAGTTAGGTACCTCCCCGGTCAAAGAGAAAACTCCTGAAGAAAAAACAGAAAATGTCGGTGAAAGTACACAGGATACGGAAGAACAATTGAGTGAAGATGCAGGAACGAATCATGTGGAGTCAGAAAATCAGTGGATATCCGATGACGGGGAAGATTTGGATGATACAAAGGTTACATTCCAAAAACAAGGAATGTATGGGGAAACAGCTCAGAATACTGTGGATAATAATGAATCAGATAATACTGCAGATGTGGATAAGACTGACAATGCTGTAAATTCTCAGCAAGCAGAAGAATCATCAGTAAATGCAGATATGAAATCCCAGATGATATCAGAAGATCAGGCAGATGAAGCAACAGATGTTTCGGCATCGGCCCTGAATCTTGCGACAGTAAATTTTTCGGAAGATACATTAATGGAGTGGCCGGTGAATGGAAATGTTCTCCTTGATTACAGTATGGATCAGACTACTTATTTTCCGACGCTTGATCAGTATAAATTGAGTCCGGCTATTGCTGTCGGTGCAGTAGAGGGAGCACCTGTGGTAGCTGCTGTTAATGGCAAGGTTTATTCTATAGAGCAGAATGCGCAGACGGGTACTACACTGACAATGGAACTTGGAAATGGATATCAGGCTGTTTATGGACAGCTTACAGATCTGACAGTGTCAGAAGGAGATACAATTAAAAAGGGAACGACGATAGGATATATTGCACAGCCTACAAAATATTACAGCACAGAAGGAACCAATCTTTATTTTGCAATGAAAAAGGATGGAGAACCAATAGATCCGATTGAATATCTTCCATAATGAAATAGAAGAAAAAAACAGGGCTGCCGTAGATCGGCAGCCCTTAATTTGGTATAGGGCCAAGACAGTAACGTATAAACAGTACTTTGATATTTGCAACAGAAATGATATGTGTAGTATAATACAAAATATGTAGTGATTCAGCAGTTAACAATTCGTGGATATCAGATTAGGGGCAAAATCTCCCACAAATTGTGACATACATCTTGCGGAAAGCATTTTTCAGACACGCTCTAGCATCATAAAATACTGCTGGTTATAAAAATACTTTCGGAAATTATACAGACAGCATGAAAGAGGAGCTTTTTATATGAATATTAATGAGATTGCCAAACTGGCAGGGGTCTCCAGAGCTACCGTATCCAGGTATCTGAACAATGGTTATGTCAGTGAGGAAAAGAAAAAAAATATCAGCAGAGTTATTGAAGAAACCGGGTATCAGCCTTCTTCACAGGCGCAGAGGCTGCGTACTAAGAAGACAAAACTGGTCGGAGTAATTCTGCCAAAGATAGATTCCAATACGATCAGCCGGGAAGTTGCCGGAATCAGTGACATACTTACCAAAAAAGGATATCAGCTGATACTGGCAAATACAAATAACAGTGTTGAAGAAGAATTGAAATATCTTTCGCTGTTCAGGGATAATCAGGTCGATGGTGTTATTTTTATTGCCACCATATTGACAAAACAGCACAGGGAAATGATGAAGGGATTTAAAGTTCCGATTGTTTTACTTGGACAACAGCTGGATGGTTATCCATGTATTTTTCAGGACGATTATAAGGCTGCTGTAAATCTTACTGAACAGATGGTGAAGACAGGAAAGAAGTTTGGATATATTACAGTTACGGATAAAGATGAGGCAGTTGGCAGGCAGCGAAAATCAGGTGTGGAGAAGGTTCTTGGAGAAAATCAGATCACATTGGAAAGTGGATGTGTAAAATGCGGAAATTTCACATTAGAGTCAGGATATGAGAAAGCGAAAGAACTTTTTACGGAGCATCCCGATGTAGATACATTGATCTGTGCAACAGATACCATGGCAGTTGGAGCGGCAAATTGGCTGAAGGAGAACGGATATCAGATTCCTCAACAGGTTCAGATTGCCGGAATGGGAGACAGTTTTCTGGGAAAGATCATAGAACCAAAGCTGACTACTGTACATTTTTTTTATAAGACAAGTGGAATGGAATCAGCAAAAGTGCTGGTAGATTTGATAGAATCTAAGGAAACATCATCTGTACATAAAGAAATAAAAATGGGATGTAAGGTGGTACTCAGAGAGTCTCACCGAAATATATGACTGAACATGAAAGAGGAACTCTGAGGCAATCATCAGAGTTCTTTTTTTCTGAATAATTGGATTTACATATATATTAAAGGGAGTGTTTTGGAAATAATATATAAAAAATGGATATAATATTTGTGATATGTTACATATTTACAAATAAAAAACGCCCAGATATAATAGCATATATGAGAACGATTCCATAAAAGTACATACAATCCATAGGAAATACATATTGGTGATCAGATAAGAAATATCGTGAGAGTGCAAGACATCTGCTGAGTTATAATCAGATATCAGAGTAAATTTGGAATGGTATAAGATGATATTAAGGTTAAAAGGTATTTTTATAAGATTAACAAGTGAAATTTGTTGAATATGTGAGAATTTCAAAGTGTACATTTATATGAGAACGATTCCATAAAAGGAGGATATTATGGATTACAGAAAAACAGCACAGGAGATATATGACCATATCGGTAAAAAAGAAAATATTATTTCCGCAGCTCATTGTGCCACACGTCTTCGCCTGGTTATCAGTGATAATTCAAAGGCTGATAAGGAATATGTTGAGAACATTGAAGGTGTAAAAGGTGTTTTCTTTGCGCAGGGACAGATGCAGATCATTCTGGGAACAGGTGTAGTTAATAAAGTATATGATGAGTTCATCCGGATTGCAGGAGTTTCTGAGAGCAGTAAAGAAGAGCTGAAAAAAGTTGCGGCTTCCAGGGCAAATCCGGTGCAGAGACTGATCAAGACACTTGGAGATATTTTTGTGCCGATTATTCCTGCAATTGTTGCAAGCGGTTTCCTGATGGGAATTATGGAAGCACTGAACTTCATGGTAAACAATGGATTTTTGAATATTGATACCAGCGGTTCTATTTATACATTTGCACAGCTTTTCAGTAATACGGCATATACGTTCCTGCCAATCCTCATCGCATACAGCGGTGCTAAAGTGTTTGGTGCAAACCCGTATCTGGGTGCAGTTATCGGTATGATCATGATTCATCCGAATCTCCAGAATGCATGGACAGTTGCCACAGAAGGTGTTAAAGCAACTCAGAAAGTATGGTTTGGACTTTACTCTATTGATATGGTCGGATATCAGGGGCATGTAATTCCGGTTATCATTGCAGTATGGGTACTGGCTCAGATTGAGAAGAGACTTCACAAAGTAGTGCCGGCAATGTTTGATCTGTTTGTTACTCCGCTTGTAAGTGTCTTTGTAACAGGATATCTGACATTATCCATTATCGGACCTATCTTTGTTACTGTTGAGAACGGACTTCTGAATGGGATTCAGTGGCTGATCGCATTGCCATTTGGTATCGGAAGTTTTATTATGGGTGCGTTTTATGCACCGACGGTGGTTGCCGGTGTTCACCATATGTACACGATCATTGATCTTGGACAGTTGTCTAAATTTGGAGTTACTTACTGGCTGCCTCTTGCTTCTGCAGCGAATATTGCACAGGGTGGAGCCACTCTTGCAGTAGCACTTAAGACAAAGGATCAGAAGATTAAATCAATGGCAGTTCCGTCTGCATTAAGTGCCTGTATGGGAATTACTGAACCTGCGATCTTTGGTGTTAACCTTCGCTTTGGAAAACCATTTGTGATGGGATGTATTGGTGGTGCATTTGGTGCACTGTTTGCATCTGTTACAGGACTGGGGGCTACGGGAACTGGCGTAACCGGTATCTTTGGAATTCTTCTTTGTCTGAATAATCCGGTTTCTTATATTCTTATGTTTGTGATTGCATTTGGTGTTGCCTTTGTACTTACCTGGTTGTTTGGATATAAGGACACTAATGTTTCTGAAAAGACAGAAAGTGTTGAAGCTGTGGGAGATAAATCAACAACAGAAAAAAGCAATGCAGATGATTCTGTGCTTTATAGTGTATCAGAAGGAACTGCGATTTTGCTTTCCCAGGTAAATGACGCTACATTTGCTTCGGAAGTACTTGGAAAAGGAATTGCCGTAATTCCATCGAAGGGTGAAGTTGTTGCTCCATGTGATGCTGTGGTTGAGACTGTTTTTGATACAAAGCATGCAGTTGGTTTAAGTACGGAAAGTGGTATGGAGCTTCTGATCCATATCGGGATCAATACAGTGGAATTGAATGGAAAATATTTTACATCTCATGTAAAGAATGGAGATCACGTAAAGAAAGGCCAGCTTCTGGTTTCCTTTGATATGGAGAAAGTTAAGGCAGCAGGATACGATGTGACGACTCCTCTTATTGTAACGAATTCGGATGATTATAAAGATGTGAAAATTCTGTCGGAAGATTCGGTAACACCATCAGATAAAGTATTGGAGATTGTGAAATGAGTACGCTAACTAAAGTTCTTGAAAGAAATATAAAAGTAATTGAACAGAAGGAAGATTCCGGCTTGGACATCATCTGATGCCGCCGGTCGGATGGCTCAATGATCCGAATGGACTATGCTGGTATAAAGGCAGATATCATGTGTTTTTTCAATACGCTCCCTTTGATGTGGAAGGCGGACTGAAATTCTGGGGACATTATACAAGCGAAGATCTGGTAGACTGGAAATACGAAGGGACAGCTCTTTATCCGGATTCTCCTTATGACTGTCATGGTGTCTATTCCGGATCTGCATTGGCAGAGAGTGAAAAACTTCATTTGTTTTTCACCGGGAATGTAAAGATTGACGGTGATTATGATTATATTAATGAAGGACGTGAGACCAGTACGCTTCATGTAGAAAGTGAGGACGGAATTCATTTCGGAGATAAAGAAGAGATAATTTCTTTTGAAAAATATCCGGAAGAGTTTACCTTTCATATCAGAGACCCGAAAGTCTGGAAAGAAAACGACAAGTATTTTATGGTTCTTGGCGGACGTCTTAAGGGAGATAAAGGTGCAGTTCTGGTTTATGAATCAGAAAATCTGAAAAAATGGAAATTTAAACATATAATAACCACACCGGAAGCTTTTGGCTATATGTGGGAATGTCCGGACTATTTCGAACTGGACGGGAAGAAATTTCTGTCTGTATCACCACAGGGCTTGAAGAGGGAAGAATTTCGTTTTCAGAATATCTATCAGTCAGGCTATTTTCCGGTAAAAGAGGATGGCTCTGTAGATGAAAGAGACTTTCGTGAGTGGGATATGGGATTTGACTTTTATGCTCCACAGACCTTTACAGATAACAGCGGAAGACGACTTCTGATAGGATGGATGGGAATGCCGGATGCAGAGGAGGAATATACCAATAAAACCATTGATGAAGGCTGGCAGCATTGTCTTACCGTACCGCGGGAACTGAGGGTAAAGGATGGAAAAATATTCCAGTATCCGGCAAAAGAACTGGAGAGACTCCGAAAAGAGAAAACAATTCTTGATGATGAAAAATCAATTGTTGAGGTTCGTGTAGAAGTAAATGAAGGTTTTGACCTGTTAATTGAAGATATTGCAGTGACAGATGAATGTTTTCAGATCAGTATGGGCAGACAGATGCTCTTTAAATATGAAAATGAAATTGCGGAGATTGGATTTTCTGAAATTGCGGGTGCAGGAAGAAATAAGCGGAAAGCGAAAGTCAGTGAACTGAACAATATCCGGATTCTTGCAGATACTTCTGCAGTGGAACTTTATCTGAATGATGGAGAGATTGTATTCTCAACCAGATATTATCCGGATCGTGAAGATCTGCAGCTAAAGGTAAAAGGCGGAAAATTCAGGGGAAATCTCTGGAATCTTCGAAAAATGATATTCACAAAATAAGAAAATAAACGTATAATAAAGCAGGTGGGAAAGAAAATCCGCAGTCGGTTTCCCTGCCTGCTTTTTTGACATATTGGTATTTCTGGTGCTGAGAGATCTGGCTGTCAGAAAGAATATGTGTCCGGATGATATACGTGTTTTAAACCGACTGTTTATTATAGAAACAGGGACGACCGCAAAAGATAGCAGTTGTCCTTTACATAAATTATAAAAAATTTCAAATAATGCAATTCCAGACAATAAGACAGTTGCTTGATTATAATATATGACTGTCGGATGATTATGATGAATTATACTTACATTGTTAAATGTGCAGATGGGACTCTTTATACAGGGTGGACAAACTGTCTGCAAAAACGTATGAAAGCACACAACGAGGGAAAGAACGGCGCGAAATATACAAGGACCAAAAGACCGGTTACACTTGTATATTATGAAGGATTTTCAACAAAAGAAGAAGCGATGAGACGTGAATATGAGATTAAGCAATTTACCAGAAATAAAAAACTGGAGTTGCTGAGCTTCTGAATCCGTCAGATAAGGAGGATAAGAGAAAATGAAAAAGATGACAAAATGGCTTGCAGTATGCGCAGTATGTGTGATGGGCAGTGTTCCGGCCATGGCAGCAGAAGTACCGGATGTTACTGTAACACCGATCCCGATTGAAACACCGGCTCCGGATGTAACACCAATCGAGACACCTGCACCAACACCCATACCGGAGGTGAAAAATGGCTGGTATGAGTATGGAACAAAAAATAAGAAATATTTTAAAGATGGACAGTATCTTACAGGAATGCGTAAAATCCATGGTGAAGTTTATTATTTCAGTCCAAAAGGATTTATGAAAACCGGATGGATCAAATACAATAACAAGAAATATTATTTTGGTTCCAATGGAATACGTTACAGTGGTGTTAAGAAAATCAGCGGAAAATATTACTATTTCAGTGACAAGGGTGTTCTGAGAACGAAAACAGTTAAAGTTGGAAATACAACTTATTATTGTACAGAAAAGGGAATTCTGGAAGCCTGGAAAAAAGGAAAGACGATTTATTATCCAAATGGAAAGAAAATGAATTCCACCAAAGCGTATGAGTATGAGACTTTGCAGAGAGCAAAGGATGTTGTCAGCAAGATCACAAAACCAAGTATGTCAAAAAGTGAGAAATTTGAAACCTGTTTCAGATGGGTAATGTATCAGCATTATTACGATACCAGAAGAATATTTTATAATCAGACTGCATGGCCTGCGTTATATGCAAACGATTATCTGATACTGAGCGGAAAAGGCGGGGACTGTTTCTCAGATGCCTGTTCGTTTGCCTATCTTGCAAAGGCTCTTGGATATAAGAATGTTTATGTCTGCGTAGATACAACGGCAACTGACGGAAGCGGTCATTGCTGGGCTGAAATCGGAGGCAGAGTATATGATCCGCTGTTCGCAGAGGCGAAGAGCTATTATGGATATTTTGGCGTGGGATATGGATCCTATGGATTGTATCCGGAAAGAAGAGTAGCTGTGTAATATAAAAGCTTTCCTGCAGGGATTATGCTGCAGCAGAGAAAATTGTATTGTTAAGGGGTTGCAGCACCGGAAAAAATCCGGTGCTGCAACCCCTTGTTTTGTTTATTGGCAAATTGACGGTTATACAGGTAGTGGAGCAACAAAAAAGTACATGACAATGAAATGGCAGGCACTTCCAAGCATAACGAAGATGTGAAAGATCTCATGGGAACCAAAATTCTTATGTCTGGAATTAAAAAGCGGAACTTTTAATGCATAGATCACACCACCGATGGTATAAATGATTCCGCCTGTAAGAAGCCAGTCAAATCCTGCACGTGGGAGTGCATGGAAGATTGGAACAAATGCCAGTACACACAGCCAGCCCATGGCAATATACAGTACAGAGGACAACCATTTGGGGCAGGTAATCCAACAGCCCTTTAAGATAATGCCGAGGACTGCAATACTCCATACCAGCGCACACAGAATATATCCAATGCGGTTATGAAGAACGATCAGGCATACAGGAGTATAGCTTCCGGCGATCATCACAAAAATCATCATGTGATCCATTTTTCGCAGCCGTCGATTGACCTTCTCTGTAGAATCTACAGAATGGTAAATGGTACTGGCTGCATAGAGCAGAACCATGGTAAGGATAAAAATACTTAAAGCAACAATATGGAGCACATCATAAGAACGCGCTGCCTTGATAATAAGAGGAACTGCTCCGACTGCAGCGAGAAGAAGGGCAATACCATGAGTGATCGCACTTCCGGGATCTTTTAATTTAAATTTCATAAAAACGCCTCCATTCATTTAGGTAAAAATAATGAAAACAATGTAACGTAGTTTCGAAAACTATATATCAAGTATATAAATACTATAACACAAAAAAACAAAAAATCAAGGGCTTATTTTGGAAATCAAAGAAATGTTTGTCCGGCAATGCAAATGAGTTACAGGGTTGCGAAGATGAGGAAAACAGTTGAATCTATATGATAAATCTCCTATAATACAAGTAAAGTAAGTGGTAAAGGAGAAAGTTCCATGGGAAAAACCATAACGATATGTTTTACAAATAATAAGGGTGGAAGTGGAAAAACCACAACCTGTTCAAACCTTGGAGCGGCGATGGCTCAGGCAGGAAAAAAGGTTCTTCTGATCGATGGAGATATGCAGTTAAATCTTTCTCTTGCTTTTTTTCCGGAGAACTGGGTGCTGGAGCAGGCGAAAGGAGAGAAGAATCTGTATTGCGCAATCGGAAAACAGGAAGAGCTCAGCGGTTATGTGGTACATACTCCCTACGAAAATCTGGATCTGATACCATCGTCTACATTGATGAGTTCTATAGAATATGAACTTTTTACAAAATGGCAGAGAGAATTTATCCTGCGAAAATGCATTCAGAAGATAAAGGATGCAGGAAATTATGACTATATTCTGATTGATGCACCTCCTACGCTGGGGGGTTGGGTGATGAATATCCTTTGTGCATCAGACCGGGTAATTATTCCCGTTGAGGCAAGTCCATGGGGAATGTTCGGACTTGCGAATATGTTTGAATTTCTTAATGAAGTAAAGCAGATTACTCCGGAACTGGAAGTTGCCGGAATTGCAGTGACAAAGGTAGATACAAGAAAGAGTTATTATAAACAGACAATGGAAACACTGCATGAACTTGAGGATATTCATGTATTTGAGCAGATCATCAGAGTGGACAGCTCTGTAGAATGGTCACAGGATAACAGTATTCCGGTTGTGGAATATAAAAAATCAAGCAGAAGTGCCAGGGAATATACGAGATTGGCAGAGGAGGTCATGGAATTATGTCAGTAGGCAGGGAGAGTATTCGGCGTGCAGCAAATGCAGGTGCCGGGAAAACCGTAAAGAAGCCCGTTGTATCCACAAAAGAGGCAGAGAAACCGGAAACAATATCTGTTGCAGAAGAAAAGAAAAAAACAGCAAAAGGTTCTGTTCATATTAATGAGGAACTGCCGGTATATCTTCTTTAAAATTTACTTGTAAGTGCTTGATTATTTTGTTATGTTATAGAAAATGAACAAGCGATTGCGCAAAAATGGTGGGGTATTTTATGGAAACAGAAGAAAAGAAGGTATATACAATAGAAGATATTGCCCGGGAGCTTGGGGTAAGTAAGACTACGGTATCACGGGCTATCTCAGGAAAGGGAAGAATCAGTCAGGCTACCAGAGAAAGAGTGCAGGCATTTATAAGAGAACATGATTACAGACCAAATGTTGTGGCAAAGGGACTGGCACAGCGTAAAACTTATAATATTGCACTGCTGATGCCGAAGGATTATGTTGCCACAGAGTTTCTTTTTTTTAAAGACTGTATGAATGGAATCTGTGAGGTGGCCTCCTCCTATGATTATGATATTATTATTTCTATGATTGATGGAGCAGATGTATCACAGATACAGAGACTGGAGGCAAATCGAAAAGTCGATGGGATCATTGTAAGCAGAGCAGTGGTAAGTTCCAAGGTACAGAAATATCTGAAGAACTGTAAAGAACCATATATATTGATCGGCCCGTCTTCAGATCCGGAAGTTCCATTTGTAGATAACAAGAATCGGGAAGCAGGAAAAGAGCTGACAAGTATTATGCTGATGAAAGGCTTTCGGAATCTGGCACTTCTGGGTGGAAATCAGTCCTACAATGTTACCGGAAGCAGATATCAGGGTTTTCTGGAAGCACATGAGGAAATGGGAGTTTCTGTTAACGAAAATCTGATTTTCATGGATACGGATAATCAGGCAGCAGTATCTGATGCTGTGAAGAGACTGCTTGAAGAAGGCGCGGATGGTATTGTCTGTATGGATGATGTGATCTGCAGCATGTGTCTGAGCAGTCTGAGGGAAAAGAAAATATCGGTTCCTGAAGAAATAAAAATAGCCAGTATGTATGACAGTAAAAATCTGGAATATAATAATCCACCGATTACCAGCATACGTTTTGATACGGTAAGACTGGGAAAGATGGCATGTGCGAAATTACTGAACATCCTCGGGGAGAAGCCGCTGGAGGATACAGTGCCTCTGAACTACCAGGTAGTGTTGCGGGAGTCGACACAGTAGTATATGGATATAAAATCCGATCAGATTATAAAAATTGAAAATGAATGGCAGGATTAGAAAGTTCTCTGTGTTTATTGTAAGAATCAATAAGCAGAGAACTTTTTGTGTATAAAAAAATCGGTTGAAATTCTCTGGACAGTCTGATTTTATCAAAATGAAAACGGTTGTACAAATTAAGTATATCATTGTATGAAAAAACGAAAGAATTAAATTGAATTGTGCAATATGACAAAAAAATAGTTTCAAAATTAGATAATAATGGCTAATTGACTTTATAAATATAAAGGAATATACTAAAAATATGAGCAAACGGTTGCGCAAACAAACAGAGGGCGTTTTTTACGAAAATCGGATGCGGAATGTTTGGGCATAACCATCAAAAACAGGAGGAAGAGAAAATGAGAAAAAATGTAAAAAAGGTGATCGCACCGTTACTGGCAGCAGCTATGGCACTTTCCTGCACAGTATGTGTAAGCGCAGCAGAGGACGAGACAATTAAACTGACTGTATGGGGCGCTGAGGAAGATCAGAATTTATTAAAAGAACTGACAGATAAATTTCAGGAGAAGTATGCAGATCAGAAATTTGATATTCAGATTGGAGTAGAATCTGAGTCTACTGCAAAAGATACAATTCTGACAGACGTAGAGGCAGGTGCAGATGTATATGCATTCGCAGATGATCAGCTTCCGGATCTTGTAAAAGCCGGAGCACTTCTGAAACTTGATGATTATGCAGAGGCGCTGCAGCTTGCAGATACAACACTTGATGATGTAAAAGCTGCAAACGTTGAAGGCTCTATTGATGCAGCAACAATTGATGGCAGCCTGTATGCATTTCCAAGAGCTGCTGACAACGGATATTTTCTTTACTATGATTCATCTGTAATTTCAGAAGAAGCTGCAGCAAGCTGGGACAGCCTTCTTGAAGCAGCTGATAAGGCTGGAAAGAAAGTTGGTATGACACTTGCTTCCGGATGGTACAATGCTTCTTTCTTCTATGGAGCAGGATTTACAACAGGACTTAACGATGACGGAACAACAACTATGGACTGGAACGGAACAAGTGCTGACGGATATACAGGTGTTGATGTAGTAAAAGGAATGCTTGATATTGCATCCAATCCGGCATTTATGGCAGTTGCTGATGGTGACATTTCCAATCAGCTTGCATCAGGAAATCTTGCAGCATGTGTTTCCGGTACATGGGATGCTATGACAGCACAGGAAGCATTTGGTGATGGATATGCAGCAACAAAACTTCCTACATTTACAGTAGGTGATGCACAGGTTCAGCAGGGATCAGTTGCCGGTTACAAATATGTTGGTGTAAACGGTTATTCTGAGAATTCCGGATGGGCAGTTCTTCTTGCAGAGTACCTTACAAACGAAGAGTCCCAGCAGATGTTCTTTGATCAGAGAGAAAGTGGTCCTTCAAACAAGAATGTGGCAGCATCTGATTCTGTTCAGGAAAATGTAGCTCTTGCAGCACTTGCAGCTCAGTCTGAATATGCACAGGCTCAGAAGGTTGGCGGAAAATACTGGGATCCTGCAAAGACATTCGGAGAACTGATTGCACAGGGAACATTAGCAGCAGATGACGACAATGCAATCCAGGAAGCACTTGATAATCTGGTAGAGGGTGCTACTGCTTCTGTAGAATAATAGTTACTGTTCACTCCGTTCCCAGCAACACGCTTCGCGATGCACAGAATTTATGCTAATCGCATAAATTCGCGCGGTATGTCTCGGGTTTTCTGTGACCTTCGCTCACAAAAAACACCTCGCGGGATATTACCAGTGAAAAGTAACGAATAATACCATTACTGTTCATAGACAGTAAATACTAAAAAAATGGCCCATATGCATAATGGCATGTGGGCTGTTTTAAAGATAGACAGTAACCATATGAAATTATGAGGAGGAAAGATATGGCAGCACAGGAAAATAATTCTGCTGTAGCGGCAGTGAGTGGATTCTTTAAAGCTATCGGTGGATTTTTCGCTGACTTTGGTACTGCTGTAGTGAAAGGTGATGCGTTTGTAAAGCTGTCCCTGATCTGGATGGGTGCAGGTTATGCAAAGCGTAAACAGTATGTGAAAGCAGCACTGATGACATTGCTGGAGATTGCAGTGATTGTTTTTTCAGTGAAATTTGCAATGCAGTATGTACCAAAATTCAGTACCCTTGGTACTGTAAAGATGGAAAAAGTCTTTAACATGAAAACAATGAAAAGTGAATTTAATGATTATGATAATTCCTTTACAATCCTGTTGTTTTCATTGTTCAGTTTTGTTGTGTGGTTTGCGGCGGCTGTTGTGTGGTTTAAGAACGTGATCAATGCTTACGCACTTCAGAAAATGGAAGAAGCCGGAAAGCATATCAATACTTTTAAAGAAGATCTCAGATCACTGACAGAAGAGAAGTTTCACATTACATTACTTACACTTCCGGTGCTTGGAGTTCTTATCTTTACTTTTATTCCAATCCTGCTTTTGATCTTTGTAGCATTTACAAATTATGATCAGCAGCATATGCCGCCTACTGAGTTGTTCTCATGGGTTGGTCTCAGTAACTTTATCAATCTGTTTGGCGGCGGTGGTCTTACATCCACATTCGGATATGCATTTGTGCGGGTTCTGGGATGGACGCTTGTATGGGCTTTCTTTGCAACATTCACAACTTATATCGGTGGTATCCTGCTTTCACTGCTTCTCAACAGCAAAAAAACAAGACTGCCGAAAATGTGGCGTACTTTATTTATTGTAACTATTGCAGTTCCACAGTTTGTGTCACTTCTGCTGGTGCGTAACTTCTTTTCAAATGGCGGTATTGTCAATACAATCTGTCACAGCATTGGATTGACAGGATTCTTAAGAAGCATAGGACTTGTGTCCACAAGCTATATTCCGTTTCTTTCTGCTCCGGGATGGGCACATGTAATGATTATCCTTATTAATATCTGGATCGGTGTTCCGTATCAGATGCTGATCGCAACAGGTGTTCTGATGAACCTTCCTTCTGACCAGCTTGAGAGTGCAAGAGTAGACGGTGCAACAAACTTCCAGATCATCTGGAAAATTGTACTTCCGCTGTCAAAGCCAATTTTGGCAACTTTGTCACTGTTCTATGCAGTAGGACGTTGGAACGCTTATGCAGATAATAAATACTATATTCGTTCTGAGGGTTTAAAGATGGTTCAGTATAAGCTGTCACAGCTTGTATCTTCTGCATCAGAGGCACAGACAGCACAGCTTTCTGGTGAGGTTGTTGTTACAAGTACACCAGAAGTACTTCAGGCAGCATGTATTATGTTCGTAACTATTCCGATCATTTGTGTATATCCGTTCTTACAGAAATATTTTGTAAAGGGTGTTATGATCGGAGCTGTAAAGGGCTGATTGGGATTCAAAAAGATTTTATTACAAATCGTTACGTGAATTATAGAAATGACATAAAAGGAATTTGACAACAAGGGGCAATAAGATACGATATAACGTCGTTGCCTGCTGAAGGCGGCGGCAAAATATATAACGATCTTTATATAAGGAGGAATTTTACTATGAAAA
>OGMW01002063.1_pt1 | contig 14863 bp, 16 predicted proteins | sample 1573281 | NCBI WGS metagenome assembly OGMW01 (sample SAMEA2581907, study PRJEB24529) | metagenome | biome: Human gut stool | place: China | collected 2011
GGCTCACTATACGCAGCCAGATGGTATCGGTGCGGATCACCATAAAAAACAGAATACTGATCAAAAATACCGCTTTGAATCTCCTTCGTATTTTGTCGGTATCCAATGGAATATGCGCTTTTGATCCCATTCCTCGCACAATACTCAAATAATTCTCCGATTTTTTCTGCCCATACCCGTTCATTTGTATCCGTTGCACAGGACTGGATCATATATCTGTCCGGTTCTTCCTCGATTCTGATTGCTTCCGTATCTGTCTGCATTGTCTTCTCAATAATCTCACTCTTCTTTACAATCCACTCTTCCATCTTTTTCAGCTGCTGCATCTGTTTCCTGATTATGCTCTGTTCTTTTCGAAACAACTTCAGCAGTCTCTTTGGACTTCTCTGATTCATATATCCTTTGATCTCCTCTAAAGACACATCCAGTTCTCTCAATGTCTGGATCACATCGAACACATCCAGCTGATCAAAAGAATAAAAGCGATAGCCATTCTCCAGCTTGATCTCCGGAGAAAACAATCCAATCTTATCGTAATAGAACAGCGTATGCTTTGTCACTCCAACCAGCTTTGCAAATTCTCCGGTTTTAATATATCTTTCCTGATTCATTGGTATTCCCCTCTTGACTATAGACTTACTCTATAGTTTATGATAACAGGGATTGTAAGAAAAAACAACTGACAGGAGCTTTTACCATGACAAATTGTTATCACTACCTCAAATAAACATACGAAAAATACCGCCGCATCTCCTGCATTTTCAGGTTGATGTGGCGGTATTTTTTCTTTTACGCTAAAAGATCATCTTTGTCAATCCGATTCAATAAAAGTGAACACAGAACTCCAAGTCCCAGGCAGATCACATTTACGATTGCCGCACTTAAAGATACTGTAAAACTTCCAAATGGTATGATCATAACCGTTGCCGCTACTACAATTCCGACAATGGCATGGAACACATAGGAATAAAATTTTTCCAGAAGAGCATCTATCATCTTCGCGAAACATATTACCGTAACAACTGCACCGATTCCACTTGGGATCATAATGCTCAGATTCAGATGTCCCAGCCCGTCAACAAACGGAGTATACAATCCCAGAGGCATCAGAAGGGTAGAAAAACTCATTCCCGGAACAATCACGCTCAATGCCAGACACACGCCGCAAAAAACGTACCATCCTACATTCGGCACAAGGCTGACTGACAGCAGGTTCAATGTTGTCAGTATGGCAAAGATCACCACTGCTGCTGCCACCATAGAGATCCATGATCCGTTGGTCCGTCCTTCTTTTCCCGCCTCACGCATCAGAGACGGCAGCATACCTGCGATCAATCCGACAAAAAGACACACGGATGGATCCGGATACTTTTCCAGGAAAAACGACAATATATTGGCAACTCCAAGGAAACCGACTGCGCCGCCCAAAATAACCGGAAGTAATTTACGGATATGGGTAAAAAAGTACTTTCGCGGATTGGACAATAACTCCATTACAGGTCTGTAAATTCCGAAAATGACGCACAGGCCTATGAGCATCCCCTGAAGCATTCGAACTAGAAATGTGCACAAAGGCAAACTTCCCTCTTTGTGTTCTTTCATCATAATATCTTTCTCCTGTCTCTATCTCTTTTTTAGCTGTTTTTCATTGCAACGCTTCCTACGATATCTGCCACATGCTCACATGCATCTGCGCACGACATCAGGGCCCCCTTATAATCATAGCCATGCTGATCAAACAGCCACTGCAGTTCCGCATAGCTGGCAGATCCATTCTCGTTTATATAGTCCAGCACTATTTTCTTTATCTCCTCTTTATTCATGTTGTTCTCCTTCTGTTGCGATATCGCAATAGAGCCTTTAATTTTATTTGATGCTGGCATTGTTTTCCTCCATTATCTGCTTCAACAATTCCAATGAACGTGTCCGGTGCTCATGCACCGTACTTCTAACAAGATTCATTTTCCTTGCAATCGCAGCATCACTCATCTCCATAAAATATGACAGCAGAATTACTTCTCTTTTTCTATCCGTCAACGCATTCAATGCCTCTGCCAGTAAAGAACTTTTCACTTTCACATCATACTCACATGTTTTAAAAAAGTAGGATGTTTCATTATATTCATCCACTACTGACAGTTTCCCTGTCTGACATTCAGATAGTTCTGAAAACAATATTTCATGTTTTCTCCGATAATCCATATGCCTGTCATAATCTACCACTTCGCCATCCAGCGCCAGTTTGCACTTTCGATCAAACTGATGCCTGACCGTTGTTTCGTCATAGGAAGAAGATTGCTCCATAGAGTTCCACGCCTGTGGTAAGGTCAGATTTTCTAAACTCAACCGTTGTCGGCTGATTCTTAAAGATTTCTTTCAGGCGGACAACTTCTACATCCTGACCCTGATAAGAAACAGTCACTTCGATAATCTCATCAGAAGAAACAAATCCGTCCGGTGCCTGTAATTCTTTGATATAGTAGCTTCCAAATGGTAAATTCTGTTCAAAAATTGCTGTTCCATCTTCGCCTGTGACGGCTGTACAAAGCTGCTCATCTGCTTTCACAATCACTTTTCCCCCAGCTTTGATGTCTTCTTTTGCATATAAACCAAACTCTGCTCCGGCGATGGTGCTGCCATTTTCCGCATCCTGTTTTTCCACGGAAATTTCCACTTTCTGACGCTCATTGATGAACTCTACGCTTTCCACCACGGCAGGAGTATCCTGATCCACATAGACAAACTGCACATTCTGCTCTGCTTTGTTATGTACAAAACCATCCGGTGCTGTTTTTTCTACAACCCTGTAATTTCCAAGTGGAAGATTTTTGATTGTGGCACTTCCTGTTTCATCTGTTGTAAGCTCTGCCACCAAAGTATCTTTGGCATACTCTAAAATACGGTTTCCGGCATCGTCTTTCTGGAAATCTGCAGTATAAATATCTTCTGCAGCGTAGATTGCAAAGACTGCTCCGGCAAGGTTTTCCATCTCATATTTGAAGTCCTTTCCGTAGTCTTTCAGAACTTCACCTTTTTTCACTACTGCAAGTTCCCCTTTTACCGGATGATTTTCATAAACCACTTCGATAATGGCATCTCCTGAAACCGGTTCAATCTGATACAGAGTATCGCTATCTACTTTAATTTCCGCATAATTCTTGTTGATGGTATATCCACCGGGCGCTGTCACTTCTTCAATACGATAATGACCGATTTTCAAATTCTGCGGAAGGATTAAATATCCATCAGCATCGGTAAAATAGGATTTATGTACAATAGTAGTCGGATAGGTCGTTACCTGTTCTACATATTTCTCATTATCCATATCGTAAATCTTAAATTCTGTTCCAGCAGCCAGCACTGTTTTCTTTGTTTCATCGTCCTGTTTCGTGATTTTCAATTTGGCAGAAAACTCATCATCCAAAAGCACACGCCATACCTGCGGCTCTGTCGGCTTATGCTCTGTGATTCTTACAATAAAATCATCCACTGGTTTATAATTATGCGGTGTCGTTGTCTCTCTTACCACATAAGTTCCATATGGAAGTGGAATGGATACTGCATAGCCTTTTTTATCGGTAAAGATTTCAGTTGCCCCATTTTCTCCAAGTACCACCGGAGTAACGGAATCAAAGTCATAAGTTCCATCTTCTTTCACAGTTAAAGAAGATACCAGATAAGCAGTAAATCCTGCGCCTTCAAGAAGTGCTGCATCGGTATTCCCGTTATTTGCAGCCTTAATAATCTGGAACGGCTGCTTCTTGACCTGCTCTAAGGATGTACAGCTTCGTTCCACCACAGCCACTAAATCCCCTTCATAATCACAGACAAGATCATATTCATTTTTATCTGTCAGATAACCTGTCGGCGGTGTAATTTCTTTCACAAAATATTTACCGAGATACAGGTTTTCTGCAACTGCTTCCCCTTTTTCATTGGTTGTCAGTGATGCCACCTTATCCCCGGCTTTATAAATCACACCTGTTGCCCCATCCGGATGTACGATATCTTCACGTGCATACAAACCATATACTGCTTTTTCCAATGTGGCATCGCCCTGCGGTTCTGCTTTGTTTGTTTCTGCATCTTTTTTCTTCAGGAAAATCTTTGCTGTCACACGTTCATTTACAAATGTATGGGAGAAAGAAACGTCAGCTTCGCTGTCATTGGTATATGAAAATTTAAAAGAATATATATCTTCTTTATTTCTCTGATACCCGGACGGAGCCTGTTCTTCTTTTACATAGTAAGAATTTCCAATCGGAAGATCCGCTGTAAATATCGCTGTCCCATCCTCACCTGTGACTGCCTTTTCAATCAGAGAACCTTTCTTCACAACCACAATGCCGTCTGCGTTTACAATATCATTTCCGGCATACAAACCGAAAATACCGCCATCCAAAGGTTTTTCTGTATCCTTATCTTTCTTTACCACGGATACTTTTGCTTTCTGTCTGTCATTGATAAAAGTAGTCTCTGAAAATACCGCTTCTGCATTCTGCCCTGCATAAGATAACGTCACTGTCTTTTCTTCTTTTGCGTTATAAAAGTTTTCTGGTGCCTGCATTTCCTTCACAATATAAGTTCCGAGATGGAGATTTTTTAATACTGCCGCACCGTTATCTCCCGTTACCAGATGCTCTTTTACCAGCTCGCCTTTCTTATATACCTGTGCCCCATAAGCGGTCATTATATCCTCTCCTGCATATACAGAATAAACAGCACCTTTTTGTCGGCGTTTCTCATAGCGGAACACAATGCCTTTCTCGCTTAAATCTGCACCCGTCAATACCTGTCCCTCTTTATATACAGTGAGCTCTCCAAGCTGTTCTTTATCCGGAACAGTTACAGAAGTAGACTGATTTGCTACAAGTTTCACATTATATGCGGATGTATTGATACGATACCCGGTTGGTGCCGTAATCTCTTTTAAATATACCGTATCTTGTGTTTTCACAATTTCCACAGAGGCCGTACCGTTCTTATCTGTCTTTGGCATCTCCTTGATAAGCTGTGTACAGTTTTTATCTTTATAAATGCCGAACACTGCACCGGACAGTTTCGCATCCTCTTTTTCAGAATCTACTTTTACAACCTGAACTTTTGCAAGTTCCAGCCATGTAACCTGAAAAGAAGCCGTAGTTTCTTCCTCTATTCCCTCTCCAAAAACCAGTGCCAGATTTTGCGTATCGGAACCTGTGGTAATTTTATAAGCAGAATAATCCTTTGTTATGCTTCCTTTCATCTTTGCAGACCAGTTTTGTCCCACATCTTCCGTCTGGGTCAACGGCGCTGAAAGAAAAAACGTTGTACCTCCTTTTACTACAACATCTGCCCCTGCATTGCTGATTTTTCCTGTGGATACGTTATGAAACTTTACGCCCTTTGGCAGTTTCATGGTAATGGACTGTCTGCTGTCTGCCTGAAACGTTACTTCTTTTGTTCTCTGGATATTTCCATCTACATAAGCAGTTACTTTGTCATCTGAAAATGCCATAGCCGCATCCGGGATTTCCGGCTGGCTGACCGCATAACTATATAATTCTTTTGCCAATGCGATTCCGGTATCATTCGCCCCATAAAAAGCATCTTCACTTCCCTCTGCATAGGATGCCGCAAGATGTGTCACGACAAATCTTTTTCCGGCTGAAAAATCGGGATATTTCTTATCAAAAAAACAATCCTCTCCGCTTGCATTTGTCCCATAATAACACACTTTGGACAATTCTTTGCCGTCTCCCAGTTTTGTAATTTCATATACTCCGCTGCCCGGTCCCGGCTTTGACGGCTGGATGCAGTATGCGGTTGCCGTCACGCTTCCAAACTTTACGGTAAATGGACAAGTCAGGTAGGAACCCAGACCATAGTCTGCATAATAATACCAGCCGCCGGAACTTACCTCTACCTGTGATGAACGCAGCATTTTAGGATTGTATGCAGTAAAAGTAACCGTTTCTCCTTCCTCCAATGCCAAAAGGTCCACATTCCCTGCAATCATATGGTTTTTAAACTGTTCCATAACATCCAAAAGTTTCAGGCCACTTTCCTCATCATAAGTGTCCTGCCCTTTTAATGCTTCTAATGCCTGATTCAGTTCTGTTTCCGAAAGTTTTTTCTTATGCGAGTCCGTCTCGCCTTCCTCTGCATCCTCTCCCCCGGTCTGATCATTTCCGTCAGAATCCTGTGCATTTTTCTCTTTATGGATTTCCGCTGACGGCTCTCTTACCACAATATTTCTTTGCACATGATAAGACGGATGACCACTGACAGGCTCTACAAAATACACTGCATGATACGTATCTGCTTTATTTCCATCAAATGCCTGTCCATTCTGGTTCTTTGCCTCGTGGTACGTGACCTTTACTTTTTCCGGATGAATCTTCATTCCTGAGAAATCACTTTTCACGTCAAAACCCGTTCCTGCTTCTACTTCATAATCTTCCGCCGTTACAATCTCATCTTCAGCAAGGGCATCCTTTACTTTTTCCATATTAGGATATTCTGCTTCGTAAGCCGCTGGCTCCGCTTCTGCCGCATAAGTGGTAACTGGCTGCACAATAGAAGAAATGATTGTCAATGCCGTGAGAAATCCCGATACGATTCTCTTTGATTTCCCTTTCATTCGCTAAGTACCTCTCTTTCTTTGTTTTTTGCCATTCTAATACTGTCCTGTTTCAAAAATTTTTCCTAAGTTCCCATATCTCTTTACCTCCCTAGTTTTTTACTTGCACTGCCCATAACAGTACATGAATACAGGGAAATCCCTTAAGCGGAACTTCCCTGCATGGTATCTACTGTTATACAGCCCGTAACCGGACTGTTTTTTTATTGAGCGTTTTTCCTGTTCTCATCCTGAACCCGTTCCCTGCTCCGGTTTTCTTTCCGCAGCGTTTTCTCCGAAAGGGCGGGCAGAATGCCCACTCCATGCCGGGTATCTATTCAGGCAGGCTATGAAATTATCAAGGTACATAAAAAGGTATTTTTGAAATAAGAAAATACCCTCTCACTAATCGCAGGCTGGAGAGGGTAAAAATTGACCGTTTATAGAAATTTTTTGTTATATGGATTTCAAAGAATTGTCAGTGTGTTTTCTGTCACAACAAACACCATCATTATTAAAGAGAATTGTTAAAACAACACTAGCGTATTTGATACAAAAAACGGGAGAGAACTGCATAAAAAACAATTCTCTCCCGTAATCATTATTCACATTAATTTTTAATTAGCCCAATCAAGATATGTAGAATCAACCAATATACCTCTACTTTCCTTAAATGTGTCTACCAATATACATTCTTTAGTATTCAGTCTCTTTTTTACATTCATTATATGAATATAACGTATTAAGATAATTATGGTATTTTATAGAATCAGTTTCTATTTCACCAACATCTATTCCATGAAGAATCGTAATATACATTTCAAGCATGGCACAATTACTATATAGTCTATCCGTATCATTATCATACACAACACAAAGAAAAGGTTCTAATGCATATCTGCTATGAAAATACAAATAGAAACTATGGCTTATTTCATTGTCTTTAACTATATAAATATCTGACACATTTAAATTTTTAATTGGTAAAGTTTCCAACGTGGCACGTGTTATAGCGTCCATCTTTTGTATAGATACTTTTTGATATAAAACAAATTTTTTCATAAGAATTTCAAGAACATCTCTTGTTTTCTTATATGGTTTTACAATGCTGTTATTATATTCTCGTTTTAAGTCATTTATAAACGATTCTGTCTCTGGATTTATTAAAACTTTTTTACACATCAACCCATCCACCTATTTCATTAAATTTAATCCAATAATCTTCGTTGTAAAAATAGCATCGGAGATTATTTGTTGAAATATATACACTTTCTTCAGTGTCAGGAATCACGCAAGTACCTATTGAACGATATCCTTGTGTTGCAGATAATCCATCAATAAGAAAACCTTTACTATAATATTGTGAATCACCTACAATATATAGGTTATCAGCCCTTAACGCTTGAACCGCATTAGAACCTTGCCAACGAATATAAATCGTATATAAGGTAGGAATTCCACCAGTTCTTCCACTCAGGACACATGTTACCGTTGTAAAGCCACTACGAAGTTGCCCTGAATAGTTACCGTTTTCATCCAAAAACAGACGTCCATCAAATGTCGTAGAAGGTCCATCGAGAGACATTATATCAGCATTCGTATTTGTCTCTATGTCGGAAGCAAATACTGTTTCAAAATTTATCGACAACAACAAACAACAAGCCAAAAATATGCTCATTACTTTTCTAATTTTTTTCATATCCATCTTTATATGGTTTTTATTAAATCTGAACATTATCGCTACCTCCAATCGTAGAATTATCAGTTGTTATTCTTTACATTAAGCATACGTATATTTATCTTTTTCAAAGAAAATAACCTACTGAACAAATTTTAATGTATCAAAGTCAATCTCTGGTACCGTAACTGCTCTTCCTGCACTTTTGGCAGCACTTAAATAGATATAGTCATTCACGATCCATCCCGGACAACCGATTGAGCTGTCAGACACCTGCCACCAAATATAGTTTTCATTCAAAGAATAATTATCATTTAACAAAACCCAATCTTTTCTGGTTTCATACAATAACCCATTAATTACTCCGGAAGTGCTCGGTGTGCTTCTTAAACGAACACCATTTCCTTTTACATATGCGAGATAGTAATATTCTTTTGACTTCATCAGTGCCTTCACATCTGGATTTTCTTCCCAGATTTTTTCAATCTCATTCTGATCTGTGATAATTTCAAGATCGGCAAATACTTCGTTTTGGTCTAAATACTTTTGAATTCTGGGATTCTCTGAAACAATTTCATTAATGGTTTCTTTGTCAGTCACAACTTCTAAATTTGCAAAGGGCTCTTTAACTTTCTCTGCCGCAAATGCAGTCACAGAACTGGTTACTACAACACAACAACAAATGAATAAACCACATAAACGCTTAATTTTTTTCTCATATTTCTTCCTCCTAATGTGGTGCATGTGAATATGCAAACTGCCAATCAGAAAGACTCTTTAGAGCAGCTCCACAGCATTTACACATAATAACTCTTTTGGTATAGACCCAGCATTCAGTAGGACTTACTTTCGCATGACCATAAAGAGTTGTCTTAACCTGATTGCATGGAATATGCGTACAGGAAGCTCTTAAATTTTTATCTGAGACAATGTTTACCTCTTTATCAACATCCAACTGTTCCATAAAAGAATCTGCTATTTCCTCTGATACGCTAACTTCCTCGCCATTTTCATTAAAAAATGAAACTTCAACCTTTTCCGGCTCCTGTTCTGCTGCTGAAACACTAATCGTCGGCACCAAAATCAGCCCACATACTAATAATATGCTCCATATTTTTTTGATTGTTTTCATATTCTTCCTCCATTTTATTATTTTTTTAACATTTCAACACTACACTGTCCATCTCTCCTTTCCAATATCAATGTAATTCTTTCGACCATTTTTCCGTCATAATTACATACTTCAATATTTAGTGTTGAACTGTCAGTTTCTGGTATTTTAATAACATTCCCGTCCTGATCTCTGAAATTTATACTATTCATTCCATCTGGCATCCAAAAAATCTTATTTCCATTTCTGAAAATATTATCAGCATTCAAGTTTTGTTCATTTTCTATCGTATAATATCTGCTTCCTTCTTCCACACTCATTTCCAGAACATACCCATATCCCAATGGAGTTCTTTGTTTTTCCAAGTTTACTCTCTCATTTAGTCTTAATTGCACCATTTTATCCCCAGTTGCCGCATAAACTACTAAATCAGGAGATTGCAGGTAATAATTTACAGAAAACATTATCATCATAGCTAATGCAACTACTGCTACACGATAATATCCTCTCATAAGAACTTTTTTTCTTCTTTGGGATTCAATTCTTTTTTTGTATGCTATAAAGAGTTTTCTCTCATTCTGCTCTGTCAGCACAATATCATCTGCTAATTTTGACATATTCTCTAATTCCTTTTCCAATTTTATCTGCCCTCACTTTCATATTTTTCTTTTAATCTTTTTCTTGCCCGTTCTAATTTTTTCTTCACTGCACTCTCTGAAACCTTCAACATATCAGCAATCTCCTTGCAAGAATAGCCTTCTATATAATAAAGAATTAGTACTTCTTTATCCTTTGCATTTAATGTCATCAATGTATCCATAATTCCTGTTTCTTCAGGTTTATGGTAATGTAGTGCAAGAGTTTCGTAATCTACCGTTGGATGCATCCTTCTGAAACGGAGTATGTTTTTACAAATATTAATATTAACTCTTGTCAGCCATGCTCTTTCATGGCTTTCGTCATTAAAGTCCATTTTTGTATTTAAATATTTCAAAAATGATTCCTGCACTGCATCATAAGCATCCTCTTCGCTACACAGCATAATAATTGATATTTTATACAACAGTTTACAATATTTATTAAAAATCTGATCAGCATTTCTTTTCATCTTTTTTTCTCCTCATATATATCACACATATAATACATAATTGGTGACACCTAAACCAAAAAAGCCAAAAAATATTTAACCACCTGCTACTCACCAAAGATTTTTCCATTCTTCTGCTTGTATTCTATATCATAATTATAGAAGCTAACTTCGGATACATAAACAGCTTTGTAAACTGACAGCTCTTCCCACCAATTTACAAAGCTGTTTTCATTTCATATACGTTGTCTTATACTGATACTATAACTTTAAATTTATATGATTTTAGAACAATTTTCCACTATTTTAATTGAAATAAATACATCCTCCCTCAATTCCAAGTTCTTTCATTATATTTTTAAGTGTATTCAAAATCCGTTTTTTTCTGTTCTGTATTGTTTTACGGCTGCATCCACAAATTTGTGCCGCTTCTTTCACTGTAACCTCTTCAAAAAATAACAGATAAATCAGATATGCCTCCTGTTCCGGTAACTGTTCTAAACTCTCTTTCAATTTTTTCAGGCATTCGCTGCGTACTGCCATCTCCTCCGGCTGTCCTTCCTGCAGCATAGAAGTTTTTACAAAACTACCTTCCTGCACCACCTCAAGACTGCACACACCATATTTCTGTTTCTGTTCCTTTTGGTATTTTTCCCTTCTCCGAGACTGGTACCATTCTAAATAAACCTCCCTAGTTACTTCCACAAGTGTTCCGTTTTCTGTCCGTAAAATATAATTTTTTCGTTCCTTTGGCTTCTTTCCACGCATATTTTCTTTCCTCCCACTATCTTATCTCTTTCCGATTGTATCCGCCTGACTGCACATCTGCATAATATCTCCGCATCCTGTTCATCGCCCTTGACAGGGTTCTGGACACCGCAGACGGAGAAATTCCCAATTCTTTTGACAGTTCATTCTGTGTTTTTTGATGAAAGAAACATCCGTAAAATACCCTTTTCTGCAGTTCCGTCAAAACCTTAAATATTTCATTTACAGACTCTCTGCCAACCAGCATCTCCAATGGAGACTTTTCTTCTGTCTGAAGCATTCCCCATTCTTCCGAAACATCACTGTATGAGATTGTCCAGCCCTGTTCTTTCGATTCCTGATTACGACTCAAACGGTCTTCTCCTTCCAATACCAGACGGATATACCACTCCCTTTGATTAAAAAACTCTTCCGAAATACAGTCCGCCTGTTCCGCATTGTATTGATATTTCCCACAAAAACAAATCGGAAATACCGTAGTGAACCGACTGACCTGATACAACGCATAGCCATTTTGAAATGCCAATATTTCCGTCTCACAACCCATGCTCTTTTTGGCAATGACCGTTCCATATTCTTTTAATTTTTTTGCAGTTGGAATTTTCATGCCCGGATACGGGACATCTACGATCTGTTTTAATTCCTGTAATGTCAGCATAACTACCACCTCTTCCGGGTGGCAGGAAATAAAAACATCACAGACGAAAAAGCAGTAAAAGACAGCTCCCGGCACACCCGTTTTTTTTAACGGGAGCCTGAAACTCCTTTTACTGCCACATAAATTTCTTATGCTTTATTTTGTTCTGATAATTCCGGCTGTGAAGCAGCCACTTCATTATCCCTGCTATCTTCCTTTTTCTCCGAAAAAACAGAGAAATCGCCCATTGCATCATATGGGCATCTTTGTCTGTATGCAAGGCACTCTTCCCTTGTCATATCCTACCTCCTTTCTGCCCGCATCTGTTCTCTTTCCTGACTTAAAGTTTAACAACATTGGCTTTCCATTACCTCATCAGATATGGGGATATTTCTAAATATTCCCACCATATCTGTTGAATTTCTACAATTCCGTACCAAATCCCTCAATCAACACTTCCATTGTCTTTTCCAAAATTTTCTGTTCTTTCCGTTTCAGTTTTTTCGCACGACAAATCAAATCATACAGACGATGGTTTTCTTCTTCCTTACATTCCCCCAATAGTGTTCCTGCATCGGTTTTCAGAATCACCGCCAGCTTCCTGAATATCTCAATAGACATTGCTGTCTGTCCTCCCTCAATCCTGCTGATCGTGTTGGGGCTGATACCTGTTTTTTCTGCTAATACTTCCTGTGATAAGTGAATTTCCTGCCGCCTTTTGCGAATACGGTTTCCTAAGTCAATCAAATCCTGCGATTCCGCACGATTACCCAACACACATCCTCCTTTACTTTGCGACACCGTGTCGCAAGGTTTTTCTTAAAAAGGGCAAAAAAGCAGCCAATATTTTTTACGCATTGGCTGCTCTTCACACTCTATATTCTATTTTTCATACTTTGTTTTTACTCTTTGAAATCATGTCCTGAATGCTTTTTTTACTATCCACAAACCACCATATCCAATACTCTTTAACAGATATGTTCCCACCATAAGCAAACGCCATGTCAAACCCTCTCTGCCTATCATTCCTCCTATCAGCAGATTAAAAGCAAACATTCCAACAGTACCTCCTATATCAAATCCTTTTGGAATCATCCAAAAATACATTTTTTGTACGCCAAATGGAATCCCTGAAACTATCCACAATTTCCGGTAATCACACACACCGTTTTCCACACAAAACGGATAAACAATAAACATTACCACAGCTATCCCTAAAAGCGGAACTGCCACATTCTCCAAAAATTCTTTTCTTCTCATTCGTTTTATCCTCCTCCATACATATCGTGATTCACTTCTGCTCTGTAATAATTTTCTATGGTCATGGTTGAATTGTAGAGTGTTGTCAGAAGATACGCCCGGATATTTCCTACCTTGCTGGTATTCTTCTCAAGGCAGCCAACGACATATTCAATATGCCCATGTTCCACCTTCATAAAGCGGTTCTTCACAATCACCACAGGCTTGTCCACTCCGCCAATGCGAACAGTGCTGTTATCCGGCATGACCATAACCTCTACCATCAGTTCCACAAGTTCATCCACTTCCTCCTGTTGTCGATACCTGCTGTCCTCAAAACACTCATACGAAATATTTTCCCTGATAATTTTCCGATAGGCTTCCATCTCTTCCACCATATCTATCATTCCTGCTGTTTTCCTCACTGATAGATGAGAAAGATTAGATAAGATATTATCTGTCTCGTTAAAATCAGTTTCACTACTCTCAGTGTCACTATACTCATTTTCACTAAAATCAGTATTGTTAATATCAGTATTATTAGATTGTGATTTCGGATATTCTGGTTTTGTGATTTCCACTATTCTTGAATGATGATTTTCACAATTTTGGAATTGTGATTCTGGAAATTCTTGATTTGTGGTTTTCATCATTCCTGAATTGTGATTTTCACCATTCTGTAATTGTGATTCCACACAATCCTGAATTGTGGATTTCACTACTCCTGAATGATGATTTTCACAATTCAGAAAAGTGCCTGTTTTTTCCCTATTCTCAGCTTCTGATTGCAGATTTGCACATTCTTCATGGTTTCCCTGCTCAGATTGCAGATCTGCACATTTTCTATAATTTTTCTGCTCTGATTGCAAATCTGCACAGCTATCCATCGGCTTTTGGTCTGGCACTTCTCTGAGCATAAAATTTTTCACATAAATAACATTAGGCTTTCCCAGTCCCAGACGTTTCTTTTCAATCAGTCCAATCCCATTATTACTGTCCAGCTCTTTTACCAGCTTCACTGCCTTTTGGGTTCCACAGTTCATCAGCTCTGCAATTTCTTCCACAGTGAAAATAATGTATACTCTGTCCTCTGAATCCAGCCATCGGTTCTTAATGCTCAGGCTCATACGGTCCAGCATCAGACCGTATAATACCTTTGCTTCACAAGAAAGAGTTTTAAAGCATGGTTCGGTAAACAGCACTTTAGGGACACGATAAAAGCTGTATTGTTCCGCTTCCATCCCCGTAAAATAATCAAACTGTATCTTCTGCATCTGCTACTCCTTCTCTGTTTTGTTTCCATTTATCCAAAAGCATAAAAATAACTTCTTCTATCTGTTCTTTAGAATATGTCTCTGGAAAATAATTGCCGATTTTTTTTGCCGGAATGGTTACATTGATTTTACTGTTTTCTTTTTTCAATAAAACGGCATAGATATAACCCTGATTTAATTTTCCATTTGCACTGCATTCCTTTAATTGTTCTGCCTGTTGTTTTGTCGGAAAAATGCTGCTGTTGGTAATCACTTCCAGAAGCCACCCCTGTTCCTCTGGCTTCAGATAAGACAGCTTTTCTCCCACAATCATAGGAATTTTATTATTGTCCACATATTCCAGCAAAGCATCTGATAATGCCGCCAGACGGATATACCTCTGTACGGTTCTCCCACTGTCCCCGGCAGCTTCCCCAACCATATCTGCTGTATATTTCTCACCTTTACTTCCCTGATGCTTCATTGCAT
>OGMW01002069.1_pt1 | contig 14822 bp, 11 predicted proteins | sample 1573281 | NCBI WGS metagenome assembly OGMW01 (sample SAMEA2581907, study PRJEB24529) | metagenome | biome: Human gut stool | place: China | collected 2011
AAAGGATTTCATCTTATGAATATAAAAAAAGCAAAAGAAGACATAAAAAATACCGTTCGTGCCTATCTGAAAAAAGATAACTACGGACAATACGCTATCCCTTCGATTCGTCAGCGCCCTGTCCTGTTGATGGGACCTCCCGGAATTGGGAAAACACAGATTATGCAGCAGATTGCCCAGGAATGTAATGTCGGCCTTGTCGCATATACTATTACTCATCACACAAGACAGAGTGCCGTTGGTCTGCCCTTCATCAAAGAAAAAACATTTGATGGCAAATCTTACTCTATAACAGAGTATACAATGAGCGAAATCATTTACAGTATTTATCAGTACATGGAGGAATCCGGCAAAAAAGAAGGTATCCTTTTTATTGATGAAATTAACTGTGTTTCGGAAACCCTCGCACCTACAATGCTTCAGTTTCTGCAATGCAAAACATTTGGCAATCAGGCGGTTCCGGAAGGCTGGATCATTGTTGCCGCAGGAAACCCGCCAGAATATAACCGAAGTGTTCATGACTTTGACTTCGTAACCTTAGACCGTGTTCGAAAAATCAATATCGAAGCAGATCTTGATGTATTCAAAGGCTATGCCAGAGCAAGACATCTGCATCCATTTATCTTAAGTTATTTAGAACTCCGTCCGCAGAATTTCTACCGGACAGAAAATGACGTGGACGGTATCCAGTTCGTCACCGCCAGAGGCTGGGAAGATTTAAGCAGCCTGATTCAGACTTATGAAGATCTTTCTATTAAAGTCGACGAGGATATCATCCACCAGTTTATTCAGCATGAGGATATCGCAAAAGACGTTGCTGCCTATTATGATTTATATCAGAAATATCGGGATAATTATGACATCAGCTGCATTCTTACAGGACAGACCAGTGCTGACATCTACGCTAAACTGTTCCGTGCCTCCTTTGATGAGCACTTAAGCTGTGTAGAACTCCTTTTGAGTGGACTCCACAACTATATTTCCGAAGCCCTGACCGAAGATGCTTTAACCACAGAAGCCTATGAATTTTTAAAACACTATCAAAAAGAGTTAAAAGAAAACGGATCGTATCACACCCTTCTTCAGAGAAAAACAGAAGAATATGATCAGGAAAACAAAGCCGGACTCACCACCCCGGAACAGAAAAATTTCCAGTTAAAATTACTGGAATTACTTTCCACATGGACCTCGGACTCCACCCTCGCACCAAAAGAAGCCTTCCTCTTCGCCAAAACTGGTTTCGATAAACAATGCCAGCTTCGCACAGACACAATAAAAAAAGCATCTTCCGCACTGGAAAATGCTTTTACATTCATGGAAGAAGCCTTCGGAGAAGATCAGGAAATGGTTGTATTTATCACTGAACTCACCATGGACCCTGACGCCTCACGCTTCATCACAGAAAACGGATGCGAACGGTACTTCAAATACAATAAAACACTGTTAGTTGGCAGTCGCAGAGCCACTATCTTAAAAGAACTCGAACATGACAGAATCTACTCCAACGCTATGGAATATGAATTCTAGGTTGTCAGCGCAGCTAACGTGATGAACAGACAGACGCCCCAGAGACTTTCCGATACGGTCAGTGGGCGTCTCGTTTGCCTTCGCAAACTAGAATTTTAAAGAATATTGCATCCAATAAAGGATATTCCTGCAGATATGAGGATTTTCCAAATAAGGTGTATGTTCTTGCCATTTTTCTGTAACTTCATTAATATAAGATTTACGGCAAGTACCAGCAATGTAATAATCAGTGCTATATTACTTCCGCTGCCTGCCTGAATCTGTCCGCAAATTCCAGATGTATACAATGATACAGCTACTGTAAGCAGTAAACCAGAAATAATCGGACGGATGAAGTGTTTTACTACAGCAAATATCTGAAGACTTTCGTACTTCTCATATACACAGAATACTAATTCAAAGATTGCTCCGGATGCTGCTACACTGCAGGCAAATCCCGAAAGTGCCACAAACAATCCCTCAATGATAGAACCATTCAGATTATATCCTACATCATATGCGATACCGGTAAGTATCTTACAAAGAATAGAGCCTGGAAGTGCGTTCGCTACTGATACTACATTTCCATAGAAATCTGCATTATTAATTACTCCGTCTTCCACAAATAATCCCTGTGCTACAGAAAGATAAGCATCTCCTCCACCAAAAGACATAACAGAAGATAACCATCCCATTCCGATAAATCTCAAAGCCTTTGCAGTTAGGAACATTGCCGGTATAGAAAATACTGCTACAAATATAAGCCAAAAACCTACAGATGTTACAAGTCTCTTTACCGGAAAAGCCTTTTTCTGTGGACTTTCTAATACGGACTGCGCCAAGCCAAGTACTGCTAATACTGCCATAAGTGCCAATATAAATGGTTTCGCTGCCAGTGGTATAATATGTGCACTTCCCACACATAACAGATAACACCCCGTAATGATCACCGCCGGTATCGATCTCCTTAAGCAACGGATATGTCCCTTTGTAAATAAGATTACAAAAAACGCAGCACCAAGTACCTGAATTGTTGAGAGTGCAAATATTGGTTTTATATTCAATCCAAATAACTGATAAATACTCTTTTCACCGGAAAGCAAAAATACTCCTAAAATAATCAGGCTATACAACTGTCCTTCTCTCTTGTTAACAGCCTGACGAACTGTTCCTAAAGAATAGGCTAATAAAGTTAATATAATAAATGCAGAAATTCCAACCGAAAGATAGTTAATCTGTGACTTTACCATACTTCCGGCACTGGAAATAACCGCCTGTAATAATACTGTTAACAATGCACCCGGTAATGCCATCGCTGTCGCCGCTGCCGCCATTCCTTTTAAACCGGAGGCCTGTCTTCCAATTCCTGTTGCGACTTCCACAGGAAGCGCTCCCGGTGTTATACTTGCGATCATTACATCGTCATTAAATTCTTCTTCTGATACAATCTTATCCTTCTCTACGACTTCTTCTTCAATTACCGGAATCAGGGCACTTCCTCCACCAAAACCGATAAATCCAATTTTTAACATAGTCGCAGTCATGGAAATAAACTTTCTCATCTTTATACTCTCATCACTTGTTTTTACTTTTTGTCTTTTTTCTGATATCTGTATTGCTGTTATATTCATAATATTATATTGCCTTTCATTATATATGGATATTCAAAAAACTGCAATGTAAAAATCTGCTAAACATCATTTGCCTTACATGTATCTTTTTGATTTTTTTATATTACCGCATATTTCATATTATTTCAATAGGAAATATATGAAATATTTTTGAATCCACTTTTATCAGGCAATATAAAAGACCAAGGGTATGGATTTACACCATTTGAACTATACCCTTGGTCTTTTTGCATTTTTAATATTCAAGAATGTCGAGATATTCTTGTTACAGGATACGCATCATACAATACATGATATCCTTCTACTGCGCATCTTTTCCAGTAATATGTCTCCATTTTCTGCGAAGACGGAACCAGAGAGAAGTCTGTTCTAATTCAACAATCCTTGCTCTTAACTCTGCATCTTTTTCTATTCGTTGTGCTTTTTCTTCTTTAACCTTCGGCTTTAACGCATTAAGTTCTGTAAGTTGTGCCTCACACTTTTCATTAAGAAGATTCACCATTCTACCGTATACAAGTATTACATCACAAAGCAACTGATAGGTATCTACCTGATATTCTGGATAATCCTTTATATCATAATATAAAAGTCTGCCATCTTCTCTCCCTAAAAATTCTTTTGCAACCATACTATTTGAAGAATTAAAATGCTCCATAAATTCTTCTTCTTCACCCGGTTTAAAGAACGTATACTTTTTGTAATTATATTCAAAGATTTTTTCATCCTGAATATTCTTCATATTACTGATTAATAAATTCTTATTACTCTTAAATTCAGGCAAATTATTTAAAATCTCTTTTATTTTTAAATAATCCCCTTCAAAGCTAGTATTATAAACAGCTTGTTCTACGACAAATCCATCACTCATTTTAAGATTAAATATATTCAGAAAATCTTCTTGTATTGTATGATTCTCTCCTATAAACTGTTTTTTCTCAAATACTCGGATAATCAATGCTTCTTTGCCAAATATACTTGCAAGCATATGCATATATTCATAATAATCTAATGGATATTCTGTAAATATCGGAGACTCTAAATATTCATGGAAATCGTATTCTCCTCCTTCTTTTATCTTCTGAGCCCAATGTGACTGAACAAATAAATTCTGGCGGCGAAAATATACAACAATCTTAATATCAAATCCGATTCTCTTTAAATCTTTATTTAATCTTTCCCAGAAATTCTCACGATCTGTAATACTCTGCTTCCAGATTCCTTCATCGGATAAAATAATTTTAGAAAACTTCTTTCCAATTTCTTCAAGTTTTCTTAAGCCTTCTTGATAATCTGCTTCTTCCTTTTCAAGAATTCTGTTACCAAACTCATCTTTATAATTACAGGTAACTAAAAAATGACCATTTCTGTGTACACCTAAACCAGCATATCTGAATCCAAAATCCGGATAGCAAATTCCATGTTGTTCCAGTGCTTCCTGATTTGCCGGTAAAAAATTCTGTAATGCAGTTGTACCAGTTTTAGGTGTTCCAATATGCAAATATAGAGTCGGCATTTCTCTCTCCTTTATCTGTGAATCTATCATTAAATAACTTTTAACCTAACTTTTCTTCCAACTGTGCCATAACATAATCCACACTATCTTCAAGGCTCTTTCCTGTCGTATCAATCGTAACTTCCGGATGTTCCGGTGCTTCATATGGACTGGATATGCCTGTAAAGTTCGGAATCTCTCCTGCTCTTGCCTTCTTATAAAGGCCCTTAACATCACGCTTTTCGCACTCTTCTACCGGTGTACTTACGTATACTTCAATAAAGCTGTCATCTCCAATAATCTCTCTCGCATTACGTCTGTCACGTACATATGGAGAAATAAACGATGTAATTACGATAAGCCCGGCATCATTCATCAACTTAGCCACTTCTGCAATACGACGGATGTTCTCAATACGATCTGCCTCTTTAAAACCAAGGTTCTTGTTCAGTCCCATACGTACATTGTCCCCATCTAAAAGCATTGTATGCTTACCAAGGGCCACAAGACGCTTCTCCAGCTCATTTGCAAGAGTAGACTTGCCGGAACCGGAAAGACCAGTAAGCCAGATAGTCTTAGGTGTCTGTCCCTTTTGCTGTGCGCGGAATTCTCTTGTAATATCCATCTCATGCCATGTAAGATTATCTGTACGTCTTAAGGCATGCATGATAACACCACAGGCCGAAGTCATATTCGTAATTCTGTCAATAAGAATCATGGAACCTAATGCATGATTGTCTTTGAATTTCTCAAAAACAATCTTATCAGAAACTGCAATATCACAGGCTGCGATTTCATTCTTATAAATAGCATCTGCATGTACTTCATTCCCTGTATTAACATCAATCTTATACTTAATGTTCATAACAACAGCCGGAATCATTTTTGTTCCAAGTTTTAAAAGATAATTCTTACCGGCAACAAGATGTGTATCATCCATCCATAAAATCTTTGCTGTAAACAGATTACCCGTCTTTGGTTTCGCATTATGAACAAGAACACAACCTCTTGATACATCAACTTCTCTGTCAAGAGAAATGGTTACTGCATGTCCACGACTACTTTCTGTCACTTCTTTACCTGCATCAAGAATACCTTTTACTTCTGCCTTCTCATTAGATGGCAGGGCAATGATCTCATCTCCAACCTTAATCTGGCCTGATTCAATCTGACCCTGGAATCCGCGGAAAGTTCGGTCAGGACGACACACTCTCTGCACCGGCATCGTAAATCCTTTTTCAAGAGAATCATCATGTACCTGAATGTTTTCAAGATATGTGAGAAGAGACTCTCCTTTGTACCATGGCATCTTTGTTGACTTCACAGTAACATTATCTCCCTCTGTTGCAGAAACTGGAAGAATCTTAATCGATTTATAATCATACTCTGCTGCCATCATCTTGATCTCGCGCTCAATCTTCTCAAAACGATTTGCATCATAATTAATTAAATCCATCTTATTTACCGCAAATACAAAATGCTCAATTCCCATTAACGAACAGATTCTTGTATGACGTCTTGTCTGTACAAGAACGCCCTGTGTAGCATCTACAAGAATAACTGCAAGCTCTGCAAAAGAAGCTCCTACTGCCATATTTCTTGTATATTCTTCATGCCCCGGTGTATCCGCTACAATAAAGGAACGATGTTCTGTTGTAAAATAACGATATGCGACATCGATCGTAATCCCCTGTTCTCTTTCTGCCATTAAACCGTCGAGAAGAAGGGAATAATCAATTGCTCCACCACGGGAACCTACTTTACTATCAAGTTCTAATGCTCTTTTCTGATCTGCAAAAAGTAACTTTGCATCATAAAGCATATGTCCAATCAAGGTAGACTTTCCATCATCTACGCTACCGCACGTAATAAACTTAAGAAGACTGTTCATATTAGAAATAACCCTCCCTTTTTCTCTTCTCCATACTGGCTGCTCCACCGTCACTGTCAATAACACGACTGGTTCTCTCTGAAGATACTGCGCTTAATGTCTCATCGATAATAGCATCTAAAGTATCTGCATCACTTTCGATTCCACCAGTTAATGGGTAACATCCAAGTGTACGGAAACGAATCTTTCCATGCTCAATCTTTTCTCCCGGTTCTAATCTCATACGATCATCATCAACCATGATAATATTGCCGTTTCTTCTGACAAAAGGTCTTTCTGCTGCAAAATATAATGGCACGATATCAATCTTCTCACGCTTGATATACTGCCAGATATCCTTTTCTGTCCAGTTGGAAATTGGGAATACTCGCATACTCTCTCCCTTCTGGATCTTAGTGTTATAAAGCTTCCACATCTCCGGTCTCTGGTTTTTCGGATCCCATGCCTGAGCTGAATTACGGAAAGAGAAGATTCTTTCTTTTGCTCTGGATTTCTCCTCATCACGACGGCCGCCTCCAAATGCCGCTGTAAATCCATATTTGGTCAGAGCCTGTTTTAACGCCTGTGTTTTCATGATATCTGTATATGCAGAACCATTGTCAAATGGATTGATTCCTGCCTTTACACCCTCTTCATTGGTGTAAACCAGCATATCAATTCCGTTTTCCTTTGCGATTCTGTCGCGGAATTCGATCATCTCATGGAATTTCCATGTAGTATCAATGTGAAGGAACGGGAATGGAGGTTTCTCCGGGTAAAATGCCTTCATCGCCAGATGGAGCATAACGGAGCTGTCCTTTCCTATAGAATAGAGCATAACCGGCTTTTCACACTCGGCTGCTACTTCCCGCATAATATAAATCGCCTCTGCCTCAAGCGCATCAAGATGAGATAAGTTACTCATTGCATTATCCTCCTCTGTTTGTTTATACTCGGAATCTTTTCGTACTTGAGCAAATACACTAGAGCGTGTCTGAAAAATCATTCCCGCAATCTGCACGCCCCACTTTGCGGTATATTTTGTCCGAATTCGGTTGTCGTAGCCCACTACGACGCCCTCATCCGAACAAAATCTCCCACAAATTGTGACGCACATCTTGCGTAAAGCATTTTTCAAACACACTCTAAAGACTCTGAGAGTACATACTTATGTTTAATATTTATTAGCGTCTTTCTTATTAACCTGAATAGTGATTTTAGTGCCATCCGGCTTCTCCACTGTCCATGTGGAAATATCCGGTTTCTCTGATACAACCATACTTGCACCTCTGCCTCCCACATCAGCTCCAAGGAAGAAGCGGATGGCATCATGCCTGCATTCCTTGATACAGGAAGTACATCCCCAGCAGTCTCTTACCTGACGGATAAAGGCTTTGTTCTCTTTATCCTTTTTGATCAGATTTCCGGGACAGGCTTCGATACATCTGCCGCATCCTGCACATTTACTTTTCTGAATCCGAATGCTCATCTCTCACCTGCTCCTTTCTCTGCTGTATTCAAACCTGTATTTTCCTTTGTGATCAGGTCACGATATAAGATCTTAATCTCGCCGTTTTCCATACGGGAGTTTACATATTTCATCCACTCTTCGCTCTGCTGCGGGTAGTCTGTATTCTCTCCGAAACTATGCCATCTGGTTTCCTTTCTGGCTGCCAGATGTGCGATCACTGCCTGGCACACGATCAGTCGTTCGCGAAGTTCATAAATCTGCATCAGTTCATAAGTATCTGTTGCTGCCAGAGTGTCAACTACTGGCAACAATGCTGCAATCTTTTCATCTGCCTTTGCAAGACTCATCCCGCTGTATCTGTAGTCTGTACCGATTCCTCCTGCGTACTGATCCATGATCTTCTGCATGGCTTCCTCAAGCTGCTCTGCATTCATCAAAGAACGGGAAGCATTCAAATGTGATTCGTATTCTGCCTTCTTAGCTATTGCAGTTTGAGACAGCTCCTGTTCTCCGCCACGCTCTAAAGCCTCTTCCTTATTTTCCGCTGCGATCCGGTCATCATCTTTGCCATTCAGATATTCCAAAATCGCCTCTGCTGCAATCTCACCTTCTGCCAGTGCGCCGGTTACATATTTCTGCGGACATCCTCCTGCTACATCTCCGGCTGCATATAAACCTTCAATAGTTGTAGCTCTGTTATTATCTACCCAGTAACCGCTGGCTGTATGTCCGCCTACAATATATGGCTCTGTGCCCTCAATCTCTACATTCTCTTCGGATGGTCCTTTTCCGGCTTCCATCCATTTCAGAGTCTGGGACGGTGCCATATTCAGGTAAGCTTTGTAAAGGTCCTGCTCCTGTTCTTTGGAAATACCTTCCGTTCTGAGATAACATGGACCGTTTCCTTCTCTGTTCTCCATGACTGTACCGTAAACTCGCTGGGAAGTTGTCAGACCATATTTTGTTTCATAAATATCACCATGTGCATTGACCTGTCTGGCCCCAACACCCTGAGCAATAGTTCCTGTAGGAGCAATCGTGTCCTTACATCTCAATGCAATGAAACGCATCTCAAAGGTTGTCATCTCCGCACCGGAAAGAAGTCCCATTGCATATCCTGCACCTGTGTTAAACGGAGGATACCACATCTTATGTCTGGAAAATCCCGGATTATTCGGTCTGTAAAGTCCCGCTGCACCACCTGTGGCACAAAGAACTGCTTTCGCATCAATGTCATAGAAAATATCCTCATTAACGCTAAATCCAACTGCGCCTGTGACTTTTTTGTTTTCTGTTTTATAATCTGTAATATTTACATGATTGAGAACCGTAACATTCTCCTGTTCAGCTGCCGCCTTTGCAAGGATTGGCTTCATATTTTCGCCATTGATCTTGATGTTTCGGTTTCCTCTGGCAACATATTTTCCGTTTTCGTCCTTCAGGATGACCAGCCCCAGATCTTCCATCACCTTTGTCACATGATTCAGTCTCTTTGACATGGTAAGAAGAAGGTCTTCTCTTACGATTCCATGGGCATCCTTTTTGGCATAATCCACATAATCCTGCGGCACTCTGCCTTCTGTAATATATGCGTTCAATGCATTCACGCCCGCCGCCAGACATCCGCTTCGCTTAATATTCGCTTTCTCTGCGATCAGAACTTTTCTGCCGCTTTTTTTGCCGATCACATAGGCTGCAAAGCATCCTGCCGTACCGCCGCCGATGATCAGCACATCTGTCCTGATTCTCTCTGTTCTCATTCTCTCTTACCCTTTCCTCCATACCAGTGTGCCAACAAGTTGATTTCCCGATCAGTCTTGCGTCTGAATTTCTTATTTCTTCATTGTCGTCAGTCGCCGCAGCCACCGCTGTCAGATAATTACAAAGTCATCCCTTACAGCCTCATTTTCGATCAGCTGTACACTGTCACCTCTCAGTGCAAAAATCCTGTAAAGGAATACATTCACAGTCTCACCTTCCCGGATATCTGCTTTCTCCAGGCTTCTTCTGGCAGTTACTACGGAATTGTTGACTCTCACCTGAAGTTCCAGATTATCTCCCCTGAAAGAAACCCGTTCAACCACTCCCCGGGATACGGAAGTTTTGAACTTCTCCACCTCATCCAGTTTGGAGATTTTTACAAATTCCGGGCGGACAATGATCTTGTCTGCTCCTTCTGCCTGAGCAAAGGTATGGAAATCATCCGCATTTTTCAACACAGATGGCTGTCCGAAGAAGGACGCTGTAAAAGCTGTCTCAGGGTTTCTGTAAACCCCTATGGGAGTTCCTTTCTGTTCGATCCGTCCTGCATTAGTGATAATAATCTCATCTGCTACTTCAATGGCCTCATCCTGATCATGAGTAACGAAAATACTGGTAATTCCCAGTTTTCCGATCATCTCTTTTAACCAGCTTCGCAGTTCCTGACGGATTTTTGCATCAATGGCTGCAAAAGGCTCATCCAGAAGCAGCACCTGGGGATTTGGAGCAAGGGCTCTGGCAAATGCCACCCTTTGCCTCTGACCGCCGGATAACTGGCTTGGATATCTTTTTTCCAGTCCTTCCAGCCCCACCAGTTTGATCAGCTCTCTGACTCTGGCATCAATTTTCTTCTTATCAGCCTTCTGAACCTTCAAACCAAATGCAACGTTGTCATAAACTGTCATATAGCGAAACAACGCATAATTCTGAAATACAAATCCAATCCCACGCTGACTGGCCGGAACATCATTTACCACTTTTCCATCAATAATGACCTCTCCGCTGTCCGGGGTTTCCAGACCTGCGATCATTCGAAGAATAGTTGTTTTTCCGCTTCCGCTTGGTCCCAACAGACCAATCAGTTTACCTTTCTCAATTCCGAAATTCACATTCCTTGATGCCTGGTAAGAACCATATGTCTTATTGATATTTTTTAACTCTACATACATATCAGGCTTCCTTCTTTCCTTTATATTCAATCAGGCTTCTGACTACCAGAATGATAACTGCCATGATCACAAGCAGCGAAGATACGGCAAACGCCGGAACATACTGAAACTCATTAAACAAAATCTCTACATGAAGAGGAAGTGTATTGGTCTTTCCTCTTAAATGTCCGGAAAGTACAGATACCGCTCCAAACTCTCCCATTGCTCTTGCCGTACAGAGCACAACTCCATACAGTAATGCCCATTTGATATGAGGGAATGTGATCTTCCAGAAAATGGTCCATCCACCTGCTCCCATCAGGGCTGCCGCTTCCTCCTCATCGCTTCCTTCTGCTTCCAGAACCGGAATCAGTTCTCTGGAAATAAAAGGAAAGGTTACAAATACAGTTGCAATAATGATTCCCGGTACAGAGAATACAACTTTAATCCCTAACTTCATGAGAAAAAAGTAAACAGGACTCTGTCGTCCGAAAATCAGAAGAAAGATCAAACCTGCAATAACAGGGGAAATAGTAACCGGAAGATCGATCAGGGTAGTGAGAAGCTTTTTACCCCTGAACTGAAACTTCGTCAGTGCCCAGGCTGCAAAAACACCAAAAACAGTGTTAAAAACAACTGCAAAGAGTGTTGCCTTCACTGTAAGAAGAAGTGCTTTGATGGTGTACTCATCTGTCACTGCAGCTGCATAGACCTTCCATCCGCTCCGCAATGCTTCTGTAATCACAGTGATCAAAGGAAGAAGGAGCATGACTGCCAGAAACAGAACACTGATCCCGACAAGCAGCCATTTTGTAATTTTCTCCGAAGTCTTTTCATTGTTGTCCATCAGTCATTTCCTCCTCTTAAAATTCTTGCATTTCTCTGCTGTATCATACTGTTAAGGAACAGAATAAAAAATGAAACTGCCAACATCACAAGTGCGATTGCCGTTGCACTTGAATAATCAAATTCCTGAAGCTCTGACATAATAACCAGCGGTGTGATTTCTGTATAATAGGGTTTATTTCCTGCGATAAATACAACACTTCCATATTCACCCAGACATCTTCCGAACGCAAGTCCGGTCCCTGCAAAGATTGCGGGCTTCAGTTCCGGAAAAATGACCTTCCATAAGATAGTTGTTTTCTTTGCTCCCAACACTCCTGCTGCCTCGCTGTAAGAATTATCCATCTTTTCCAGAACCGGCTGTACACTTCGCACAACGAACGGTATTCCTACAAATATCATAGCCACTGTAATACCTATTCTTGTGTATGCGATCCTGATACCGAATCCTGCAAAAAAGCTGCCGACAATTCCCGAATCTGAGGTCAGGGATGTCAGTGCAATACCTGCTACCGCTGTGGGAAGAGCAAAGGGAAGTTCGATCACCCCATCCATAAGTCTCTTGCCCGGAAAATCATATTTCACAAGCACCCACGCAAGAATAGTTCCCATAATTCCATTTATTACTGCTGCTGCAAAAGCACATACAAAACTGGTATAAAAGGATGCCAGCACTCTGGCCCTTGTGATGGTTTCGATAAAATCTTTAAAACTCAGCTTCGCTGTGTAGACCACCAGGCTTGCCAGGGGGATCAGAACTACCAGACTCAATATGGAAATGGTAATTCCCATGGAGAGCCCAAACCCTGGAATCACCGGTTTATTTCTTTTTTTCATAATCAATTACCACCTCTCCTGTCTCATATATTCTGTCTGTGCTTATGCTCTTGCTTCATCTTGTCTTCCTTTATCTCTCATAAATCTGATCGAAAATTCCGCCATCTGTGAAATGTTTCTCCTGCACTTTATCCCATCCGCCATAATCACTGATATTTGCCAGATTTATATTCAGATCAAACGTATCACTGTGCTTCTTCAGGATTTTCTCATTAGTGGGGCGGAAATAATTCTCTGCTGCGATCTCCTGTGCTTCGTCGGAATACAGATAATTCAAATACTCAGTTGCCACATCTCTTGTATCTCTGTAATCCACCACTTCATCTACCACCGCCACAGAAGGCTGTGCCAGAATACTTACGCTTGGAGTAACAATCTCATACTCATCCGGATAATCCCGCATGGATAGATAAGCTTCATTTTCCCACGCAACCAGCACATCTCCTTGTCCGTTCTCCACGAAAGAGGTTGTTGCACCTCTTGCGCCTGAGTCAAGAACCACCACATTCCGGTAAAGTTTCTTAATAAATTCCTTCATCTGCGCTTCATCGCCACCATACTTTTTATCTGCGTAAGCCCACGCTGCCATGTAGTTCCATCTGGCACCGCCGGAGGTTTTCGGATTTGGTGTTACTACTCCCACTCCTTTTTTCGTCAGATCGTCCCAGTCTTTGATATCCCTGGGATTTCCTTTCTTCACCAGAAATACGATAGTGGATGTATAAGGAGAACTGTCATTGTCAAATTTATCTTTCCATCCTGCCTTGATCAGCCCTGCGTTTTCAATAGACTCAATATCATATTCAAGTGCCAGGGTTACCACATCTGCATCCAGACCATTGGCTACCTCCAGTGCCTGTTTCCCTGAACCGCCATGGGACTGTATCACTTCCACATCTTCCCCGGTCTTCTCCTTCCAGTGGTCTTCAAATATTTTATTATACTGTTCAAACATCTCTCTGGTAGGATCATAGGAAACATTGGTGACAGACACCGTTTTTCCAAAAGCCTGTACCGGCATCAGTGCCAGTACAACTGCAAGACCAAAGGCAAATAATTTTCTGATCATGTTTCATCTCCTTTAAGGTACCAGTAGTTTTTGCATTCTCTACTTTTCATAGTTATTCGATATGTTTTATATGATATTACAAGAAATGACAGAATTTGTCAATAGTGTATTAAAATAAGTACAATTTACGTTGTATAGATGTTACTGTTCACACATCACTATCCCGCGAGGTGTTTTGGCATGAATATGCCAAAATCCCGAGACATACAAGCCAAAATTCCATTGCCGCAGGCAATCTGGAATGAATTTTGGCTACGTTACTGAGAACGGAGTGAACAGTAACGTATAGATAAGAACACAAAAAAAGCAGCATCCTGAAATACAGAATGCTGCAGTCAAAATTATATATTTTTTATTCGGCAGAAGCTGCTGCCTTTTCTTTCTCCGGGAAAAGCTTTCCGAAAATAAATCTTACGAATGGTCCGGCATAAAAGATCTGCCAGAAGAATGCCATCGGAAAGTTCATTGCTGTTGTCTGGAGCCATGTGGGAATGATCTGACTTGCCGGTGCATGTTTGATCAGCACAGTTGCCGCAAAGCTCATACATGGACACATAAATGCAACGGATACTGCTGAGATTGCAAGTACAAGGTGGAACGGATTATCTCTTCTCATATCCACAATACCAAATGCAATCTTCTTTGCAAGACCACCGATGATAAAGAAATCAAGAATAAATGCAATCGGTCCCATGAATGTTAATTCATGAAAGGCTAACAGAAATGTCTCATTTGTCATTGTCCCTGTATTCAGTACAATGTTGTAGCAGATCATGGCATAAACCATTACAAACACCATGATAATCGTAAAAATAACTTCCTGAAACTTGTTTTTAGGCATAAAAATCCTCCTTAGATAGTATGAATAACATCAATTAGAGATTTGTGTTGTTCATAACCATCCAGGAGGATGTACCGTTTCCAATAATACCAAATATCTGTTTCTTAAATTTACCGTTGGTTATTATACGGACTGTTTTAAAAAAAGTCAAGGATTTTTTCAGTACCTGCAGTGTGAATCAGGGAACAAAGTTTATCTCTACAAATACGGGATCCCCGGTATCTCCGGATAACTGCCCATTCCGATCAGAAGCTCCAGACCTGTCTGTCTGGCATTTAATACCGCTGTCTTAGCAGCACTGGCATCTCCGGAAACTGCCAGGATCACTTCAGGGGTAAGGCATATTCTGT
>OGMW01002078.1_pt1 | contig 14761 bp, 7 predicted proteins | sample 1573281 | NCBI WGS metagenome assembly OGMW01 (sample SAMEA2581907, study PRJEB24529) | metagenome | biome: Human gut stool | place: China | collected 2011
TTTTGGAAGCAAGTACAGCAAGATATTTGGAAATGTATGTAAATACAGTTATGAAACATCTGACAATCAGGTTCAGGTGGATGGTAATAAACTTACATTTGATGAGAATCTGGCAGAAGGCAAAGAGATTAAAGTGGATATGTACTGTACTGTTTCCGGGAATACTTCGGAAGAAGTTTCAGAAAAAATTCCGGAGAATCAGAAGATCAAACTACACACATATACATTTACCATTAAAGCGGGGAAATTATCCGGTGGATATGGAACTGTGGAGTATCCGTATGTGATTAAAACGCTTGGTGACTATGATAAATTTTCAAGGGGCGAAGAATTCTCGAATGCAATAATATCACTGGAAGCAGACCTGGATTTTTCAACGACATTATTTAATCCGGTATCTCGTGAGTTTACTGGACAGTTTTTTGGAAACGGACATAAATTTTCGAATATTGATATAACAGGTATATCCTTTTATGGAATGTTTACCAATCTTTCCGGTGCAGTGCAGGATCTGATTATCGAAAATGAAAATCTGAATCCCCAAGGTGTAAGTGGCGGTATTTACAGAATAGGAGTTATCGCAGGTAAAGTAAACAAAAGTGGAAGAATTGAAAGGTGTGAAGTTGTAGACAGTAAGATTATATTTACACCGGGAAATAGCGGAAAAGTATATGTCGGTGGTATTGCCGGCATGGTGAATGGTGGCAGTATAACCGGATGTATTACAAGAAATGTAGCTATGAATATAGGATCTCCAAATGGAAGTGTCAAAGGTAACGTTGGTGGACTTGTTGGATATATGGATAACAGCGGAACACTTACCTATAGTGGACGAGAGGGAGGCGAGATTGTAAACTGGTGTACGGATACGGAATCGCCGGGAAGCTATACAGGAGGACTGATCGGAAGTGCATACAGTAAGTCTAAAATGAATAATTGCTGGAGCTTCCGGAAAAGAGCGGAGACTTCAGATTCTGCATACAACAGACTGTTTGGCACATTTGTGGGAATGAGTTCGGGCCTGACAGCGGAGAATTGTATTGTTTATTCCGGAACTGATGCGGATGAATCTAATTATACGGGAAGTACATCTGCAAAAGTAGAGCAGGGAAATGCACCACAGGTTCGCAAAGAAGAGAATTTTAACTGTGATAAAATTGGTTACGGAGGAGCCGGCTATCTGACAAATGACAACAGTACCGGTAATCCACTTCGTCTGAAATCACTGGAAATGATTCTGAATACAGATAATGTGAAAAAGGAATATTATTACGGTGAAAATCTGAGACTGAACGGTTTAACAGTAACTTTAAAACGAGGTAGTGCTTCTATTATGGCAGTCGGTTTATATGATGTGGATACAACATTTTCTTCGGACAAAACCGGTACACATACTGTAAAAATATCGGTAGGAAACTTAAACAGCAGCTTCCAGATTACAGTTGCAAAGAAGCCACACCATTTCCAGCAGACCGTGAAAAAGGCAACCTGTACGGAAGATGGAGTTACGTCCTATAAATGTACAGACGCAGGCTGTAACGAAACGCTGAAGGAACAGATCAAACCGGCACTTGGACACGATATGGAACATTATGAAGGTGCTCCGGCGACCTGTCAGAGTAAAGGAACGAAAGAACACTGGAAATGTAAGCGCGAAGGCTGCGAAAAGCTCTTCCTTGATAAAGAAGGAAAAGAGAGCGTTACACAGGAACAGCTCGTAATACCGAAGAGTGATGAACATGCATGGAGTGACTGGGAGTTTATCGGTGAGGGTAAACATAAACGTCACTGTACTACGGAAGGATGTGCGGCGGTAGAAGAAGATAACTGCATCACAGATGCACCGAAGGAAAAAGTAATTAAGGCAACGACTTCCAAAGACGGAAAAGTTGAAAAGCAGTGTTCGGTTTGTGGAAATGTATTTTCTTCTGAAGTCCTTCCAAAAGCATCCGGTATCAAGATCGCTGCAACATCTTATACCTACAACGGCAAAGTGAAAACACCATCCGTAACAGTAAAGAACAGCAAAGGCAAGACACTTGCAAAAACAGATTATTCCATAGCTTATGCGAAGGGACGCAAGAATGTCGGAAGTTATACTGTTACGATCACACTGAAGAATAATTACAGCGGAACAGTGAAGAAGACATTTAAGATCGTTCCGAAGACAACAAGCATTTCCAAACTGACAGCAGGTAAGAAGAAGCTGACTGTGAAGTGGAAAAAACAGGCGACACAGACGACCGGATATCAGTTGCAGTACGGAACATCGTCTAAGTTCAAGGGTGCAAAGACCGCGACGATCACGAAGAATAAAACAGTGAGCAAAGCGATTTCCAAGTTAAAAGCAAAGAAGAAATATTACGTAAGAATCCGCACTTATAAGACTGTGAAAGTGAATGGAAAATCTGTGAAACTTTATTCTGCATGGAGTAAAGCAAAATCGGGGCTTACAAAATAAATAAGAAATAAAATGTGGAAAATCCTTTTATTTACCTGCGGGTAAGTAAAAGGATTTTCCTTTTGACTGGGGAAAACTGTTGTAACTGGCAATTGTTAAAAAATCGAATCACAATCAGTAAGGGGCTGTCTCTTCTTCTGTCACAGGAATGATCATATTTTCAAAAGCGTTTACCATCTTCGGATGCTGGATGAGAAAATGAATCGAAGGAGCTTTCTCTTTAGATACCATGACATATTTCCCGCGAAGAATACAGATCTGAATGTTGCGGAAGGCAGGCGAGGAATTTGGCTTTACGTGGTACAGAGGATGTTTTTCGTGGTATTCTTGCAGCAGATGTAGATGAGTCTGATATTCTTCCCATGTATAAAAGACATCTTTTTCCAGAAACATACCGGAAAGAGATAAAGTCATCGGATATTTTGCAAATTCCTCTTCTGTCAGGAGTGGTATTTCTTCTGTAACCGGGCTGTGAGCCAGGAGCTCTTCTGAAAAATCTCTGGAAGATCGTACATAATCTATGATCTGAGCCTGTTCGTCCGGTGTTAACTGGTTGTGAGCCAGAATCTGTTCCAGAAGCCCATCTGTCATTGTGTAAAGTGACAGAGAAGAGAGAATATAATGCCGCTCTCCGTGCGTATGTGCGTTCTGCAGACGGAAATTCTGGAAGTCCTGAGCCTGTTCCAGACGGTAGATCTTCATAAGCGGAGATGCCTTGGAGAGAAGTCTGTCCGCGCGTTTGTGGTAATGTGCAACTTCTTCTTTGTTTTTTGTAAGGTAATAGCGTCCTTCGCTGTGATAGCCACAGATTGCTTCGCCGGAGAGCGCAGCAGTGCCGGAGACTTTTAAAAAATGAGAAAATATATTTCCGGGCGATCCTTTCAGGTAATAAGGAGAAATCTGTCCGGTCATATACATTGGAATCCAGCTCTCCAGACCAAGCATCATATCTTCAAAGGAACGGTCAAGGTTATGGATCTGGTTGAGATGCAGTCCTTTTTTTAACATCATTGCCATACCGAACATCCATTTTTTTGGAAATTCCGGATCTTTTGCCATCTCGCCCATAGGCATATCGCTGTACATGACAACGGGTTCCACAGATTTTGAAAGCACGGTTGCTTTTAAGAAAGCGAGTTCGCTGTCCATCATTTCTTTTAATCCGTAATAACTCCGGGAAGTCGGAAACTGGAAAGGTGCAGTCGGAACCTTCATCTCATCAAAATGAATGGCACGGATATATTCGTTGAGATCAAACTGTTCCAGTTTTTTCAGAAAATCTGGCATATAATTCTTCGAAGGCTGCGTCTGATTGGTCAGCCAGTGAAAAAGAGAAGTTCTGTAAATGTCTGGATCTTTAAACGCATCTGCATCACATCCGATCAGAGCGGCTATCTGCGACTTCTGTGCGACATCCTGATATTTATGCGTAACAAAGTCGGTGATTTTTGTTGCAAATTCTTGTGGATCTGCCGGTTTACGCTGTCCATTCCGAATGCGTGAAATGTAGGAAGCATCATAATTCAGCGCACGGGAAAGTTCGGATACATTCAACGAGAGTGTATTTAACAAATAGTTAAAATTTGTCTGCAACCGGTGGATATCTACAAATGTATTCTCAGAAAATATGGATAACGTTTCGGAAATGGCAGACTCTGTAAGAGAAGAGATGCATTTTTCCTGTGCAAGTCCGGAAAGACCAGCAATCAGTTTGTTATAATTTTCTGAGTCCCATTGCGGAAGCCGGTCACCGGAACGATAGCGGCTGATCGTAGCAGCAGAAAGTCCGCTTGCCTGCGCCAACTCTTTGGAAGTACAGCCTAACTGTTCTATGTATTCGTTTAATTTTTCTTTAAAATCCATATGCGATTCCTCCGGTAAATTGATAATTATATTGCTGTTTTCCGAGAAATACAGCTCCTGATATTGTAGTTATTTTCAGTATACAATAGATAATCTTATTTACAACAGAATAGTTTCCAAATTGGCATTGCCAGAAAGGAAATACAGTAGATAGAAAAAAATCCGGCTTGATATAATGAAAACAGGAAAATTATGTAGAAACAAAAAGTGAGGTTTTGCGTATGAAAAAGAAACAAATAGAACGATTAGGCAAATGCGTGCTTGGCGGTGTGCTTGCAATTACAATGATGGCGTCATTAATGCCAGGAATGAGCGAAGTAAAAGCGGACGAAAAGGCATCGATGCAGAATGTCCGGGAGGCAGATGAGATCTCCGCAGAGAAGATCGGGCATCTGATGGGAGATGATAATTCAGAAAATGCGAAGCATCTGATCATGCCGGATGAATATTTTTATATTGATCCGGAGCTTAAGGTGACACATGATACCAGAACAGATGGCGTTCCTTATGTAACACTGACATTGCTACGTGCAAGATTAGAACTTGAAGAGCTGCGTGCCTATGATTCCAAGCTGGTACGAAGCAAGCTGGATACAAGCAAGATTATAACAGATGCAAGTGATCCGGTGCTTACGAATACGTATAATATCTGGAAAATGGGTGAAAATTCACTGTCAGAGTCCGTGAAAAAAAGTGTGGATATGGATATCATGTCAATATCACCTATAGGCTACAGAAACAAGACAGGTTTGCCATGCATTGTGGAAGCAATCCGGGGGAGCGGCTTTGATTTGGTAAGTGAAGTAAAAGACAGTGCAGGACTTACAGTCGCAAATACGGTCGAGAATACATGGAGCGGCTGTACGCTTTGTTTCTTTGAGCCATATTATCTGCTGACATATAAAGATGTGACGGAAGAAGAATCTAAAAATTTTCCGGATCGCTATTATATAAAAAGAGAAAAACAGGAAATAAGACTCCCGGCAATCGCAAGACCCGGATTTCATTTTAAAGAGTGGAGCGGAGGATTGTATTTCGCAGATAAGAAGCGAGATGGCAGTGACACGGTTTATACATTTGACTGGGAAAATAATATAGAAAAGGCAACGTACAACTGGGGTGATGAGGAACTGTATCCGGTTTTTGAGGAAGGTGATACCATCACATTCCATGGAAATGGCGGGACTATCGATGGTAAAGAACAGATCACTTATGAACTGGATCAGGAAAGTGATAATTTCTTTGATATCGGGAAATATGTACCGAAGAGGAAGGGATATACATTCCTTGGCTGGTGTTATAAACCGACGGCATATTATGACAGTCTGATTAAAGATACCAGTAATTATGACTGGGTAAGGAAATGTACGGATAATGGTTTTGACCGGAATCTATATGCAAAATGGGCAGAAGACAGTGATGAAGAACTAGAGACAAAAGGCTATAAACTGGATGAAAAAACAGGGGCGCTTACGATTATTACAGATCAGGGGATGCTTGGATGGAATACGCTTTGCAATGAAACAGATGATAAGTGTAAAGAAAAAGTCAAATCCATTACCATAGGCGGAGATGTAAAAGAGATTGACAGCTGGATGTTTACAAACTGTGAAAATCTGGAAACTGTGAAACTATCTTCAAAAGTGCGGGAAATTGGAAAATATGCATTTTATGGATGCAAGTCTTTAAAGAATGTGGAGATGCCAGGGGTGTCTTCGATTTATGACAGTGCTTTTGAAGAATGTTCGTCTCTTGTAAAAGTGACATTTCCGGACACAATACAGGTTATCAATAATGAAGTGTTTAGAAATTGTTCTGCTTTAAAAGAAGTGGTATTTGAAAAAGAAGAACAACCACCGTATTTGCGAATCTATTCCAGTGCATTTGAAGGATGTCATAAAGATCTGACCATCCGGGTAAAAACTTCGCTCCTGAAGGAATTTAAAGAGGAAATCCTGCCGGATTTTGCAGATAAAATTACAGACGAAGCAGGTTCCATACCGACACCGGATCCTGAAGATCCGTGTGCAGGAGGACATCAGACAGAAAATATTCTTACAAAAGCAACTTTAAAAACGGATGGTAAGATAGAAGAGCGTTGCAAGATATGTAAGAAAGTGATTGGAACAAAAACAATTGCAAAGATTGCAGATGTAAAACTTTCCGGAAACAGTTATGTATATGACGGCAAGACGAAAACACCATCCGTAACAGTAAAGAACAGCAAAGGCAAGACACTTGCAAAAACAGATTATTCCATAGCTTATGCGAAGGGACGCAAGAATGTCGGAAGTTATACTGTTACGATCACACTGAAGAATAATTACAGCGGAACAGTGAAGAAGACATTTAAGATCGTTCCGAAGACAACAAGCATTTCCAAACTGACAGCAGGTAAGAAGAAGCTGACTGTGAAGTGGAAAAAACAGGCGACACAGACGACCGGATATCAGTTGCAGTACGGAACATCGTCTAAGTTCAAGGGTGCAAAGACCGCGACGATCACGAAGAATAAAACAGTGAGCAAAGCGATTTCCAAGTTAAAAGCAAAGAAGAAATATTACGTAAGAATCCGCACTTATAAGACTGTGAAAGTGAATGGAAAATCTGTGAAACTTTATTCTGCATGGAGTAAAGCAAAATCGGGGCTTACAAAATAAATAAGAAATAAAATGTGGAAAATCCTTTTATTTACCTGCGGGTAAGTGAAAGGATTTTCCTTTTACAAAAAAAGCTTGACTTAACGCTAGCTTGAGGCGCTAGAATAATTCTGGTAATTCAAAGAAAGGGAATTTTTTACAATGTATAATATAGAGTTGACTTTAAGTAATGTTATGATTATGTTGTGGAAAATAATAGATGCAATGAATAAGAGGTGGAAATAAAATGAATAAAAAGGCTGTAATTGATAATGTACAAAAAGAACTCTTTGCCATGCAGGACACCGGGTATCGGGATTTCCATATGAAACTGATGCCTACGGTAGATCCGGAGCGTGTGATCGGAGTAAGGACTCCGGCACTACGTGCATTTGCAAAAAAGTATGGAAAGACAGAAGAAGCAAAACAGTTCGTAGAAGTATTGCCACATCAGTATTATGAAGAGAATAATTTACATGGACTTCTGCTGGAACAGGGGAAAAATTACGAAAAATGTGTAAAAGATCTGGATCGTTTTCTTCCCTATGTGGATAACTGGGCGACCTGTGATCTCCTGGCCGTGAAAATCGTAAAGAAACATCTGGATCTATTTATTAAAGAGGTTTACCGTTGGATGGAATCGGAGCATACTTATACGATCCGTTTTGGGATAAATATGCTGATGCGCTATTATCTGGAAGATGAATTTAAGCTGGAATATCCGGAAAAAGTTGCAGCTATCCGGTCGGAAGAATACTATGTCAATATGATGCGTGCCTGGTATTTTGCAACTGCGTTGGCGAAACAGTATGAAGCAATTATTTCTTATCTGGAAGAGAAGCGGATGGATACGTGGACGCACAATAAGACAATCCAGAAAGCAATCGAGAGCTACCGGATAACGCCAGAACAGAAAGTGTATCTGCGGACGTTGCGTGTGAAAAAGTAAATATTTTAACCTATAAGTTTTTCTTCTTTTGGTATATGTTTTCAATGTTGGAAATTATCGGATTAAAGCGATAAAATCAATTATATCAGCTGCCGGGCAGGGGAATACCGGCGCGTAACAAGAGAAAAGAGAGGTTTAAAAGAAATGGAGACAAAGAAAAAGGGATTTCCTACGGCATTCTGGACATGTGCCGCAACCGAGATCTTTGAGCGTCTGTCTTACTATCTGGGACGTTCACTGATCCTGATTTTCGCAACAGCAACCGTAGCAACAGGAGGACTTGGACTGTCCGACACTGTTGCAGCAAATATGCAGTCGAACCTGACCGCATTTTCTTATCTGCTTCCGTTATTCGGAGGAATCGTAGTTGACCGTTATATCGGTGCAAAATATACGACACCGGTCGGTATGATGATTGCCGGAGTCGGATATTACATGGGTTCTGTGGCAACAACAGCAACTGGTGTTTACGCCATGATCTTCCTTGTAAGTTTAGGTCTTGCGTTATTTAAAAACGGACCGATCATCGGACGTGTTATCACTGAAAAAGAGCAGATGGACCCGGCGTTCGCTATGCGTTACACACTTGTAAATGTCGGTGCGTTCATAGGTACTTTCCTTGTAGGTATTCTTTACAAAGATGTATTTGCAAAAGACGGAGTATTAGGATTTGCTCCTTGCTTTAAAATTGCAGCACTGATCATGTTCCTTGGAGCATGCTGGTATTTCTTCGTATGCTGGCGTTTCCTCGGAGATGTTGGAAAACGTCCGTTCAAGAAGACAAAGACACAGGAAGAGCTTGCAATTGATGCAGAAAAAACAGTAGAAGAGAAAAAAGAGACGAAAAAAGAGCCACTTACTACGATTGAGAAAAAACGTATCGGTGCGATCCTTGTTGCATCTCTGTTCTCCATTATCTTCTGGATCTTCTGGTATCTTGGATACCTTCCGGTATATTATTACTGGGCAGATAACATGAACTGGGTAGTTGCAGGCTATGAAGTTCCATCTACATGGTTTGATGCAGCAAACTCAATGTTCTGTGTAATCTTAGGACCTGTGACAGCAGCACTCTGGAGAAAGCTGGCTGCAAGACCGCAGGGAGACATGAGTCTGTTCAGAAAGACAGGACTTGGAATTGCGATCATCGGACTTGGATACATCTTCTATGCAGTAATTGATATTGCAAGAGGCGGACACAAAGCAAGCGTATTATGGCTGATCGTATTCGCATTCCTTCTGACACTTGGAGAGATGTTCTTCTCACCACTGGGACATTCATTCATCAGTAAATATTCCCCAAGCCGTTACCTGGCGCTGATGATGTCTATGTGGGGATTTGCAACATTTATCGCAGCTAAGAGCTACGGTCCGGTATACGGAATCTTATTTGGTGGAAATATTCCATTCAAGACAGCATGTATCGGAATTGCCGTTGTATCTTTTGTGGCAGCAGCAATTATGATCGCGTTAGACAAACGATTATCCGCGTTAGTAGATTAATAATGAATTTTATGAGCTATATATTTCGTGCAGAATTATATAGCTCATGTAATATAACAGAAAAGAGGTATGTTTCATGGGAGTAAAAGAAAGACTTAGTTGTCTCAGAAAATTAATGGAAGAAAAAGGAATTGACTTTTATGTAATTCCGACTGCAGATTTTCATCAGAGTGAGTATGTAGGAGAATATTTCAAGGCACGTAAATATATGACTGGATTTTCCGGATCTGCAGGAACAGCTGTAATCTCAAAAGACTGGGCAGGAATGTGGACAGACGGAAGATATTTTATCCAGGCGGCAAAACAGATGGAAGGTACAACCGTAGAGCTTATGAAAATGCGTGAGCCGGGAGTTCCGACTATCGAAGAATATTTAGAAGAACATCTGCCGGAAAATGGTGTGATCGGATTTGATGGACGTGTTGTATCTATGGGAGAAGGTCTTGGATATGAGACAATTGCTCGAAAGAAAAACGGAGGAATTGTTTACGAATATGATCTGGTAGATCAGTTCTGGGAGGATCGCCCGAAACTTTCTGAAGAGCCTGCATTTATTCTTGAGGAGAAATATGCAGGAGAATCCGTAGCTGATAAATTAAAGAGAATCCGTGAAGTAATGAAAGAAGAAGGAGCAGATATACATATTCTTACAACACTGGACGATATCTGCTGGACTCTGAACATGCGTGGAAATGATATTGATTTCTTCCCAATGGTATTGTCTTATGCAGTCATTACAATGGATGAAATGTTATTATATATTGATGAGAGAAAATTATCTGATGAAATGAAAGCTATTTATGCAAAAGATGGTGTTACAATTCATCCGTATAATGCAATATATGAAGATATGAAACATCTTTCTACAGAAAATACAGCACTTCTGGATGCGTCAAAGACCAATTATGCAATTTATAAGAACATTCCGGAAGAAATGAAAAAAGTAGACACACGCAATCCGGAGATTCTTTTTAAAGCAATTAAGAATCCGGTAGAGATTGAAAATATCCGTAAAGCACAGATCAAAGACAGCATTGCACATGTTCGTTTTATGAAATGGTTAAAAGAAAATGTAGGTAAGATGAAGATTACAGAGATGAGCGCATCTGACAAGCTGGATGAATTGCGTATAGAGCAGGGAAATTTCATCCGTCCAAGTTTTGAACCAATCAGTGCATATGGAGAACATGCAGCACTTTGCCATTACACATCATCAAAAGAGACAGACGTAGAGCTGAAAGAAGGAAATGTATTCTTGACAGATACAGGGGCTGGATTCTACGAAGGATCTACAGATATTACAAGAACCTATGTATTAGGTGAGATCCCGAATATTATGAAAGAGCACTTTACACTGGTAGCAATCAGTAATCTCCAGCTTGCAAGCGCAAAAATGTTAAAAGGCTGCAATGGAATGAATCTGGATATTCTGGCAAGAAAGCCGTTCTGGGATAGAGCATTGAACTTTAATCATGGAACCGGACATGGTATGGGTTACCTGCTAAATATCCATGAAGGACCGACAAATTTCCGCTGGGCATATCGCAAAAATGATACTCACCAGTTTGAACCGGGAATTGTTATTACAGATGAGCCGGGAATTTATATTGAAGGTTCCCACGGAGTCCGTCTGGAAAATGAACTTCTTGTAAAAGAATGGAAGAAGAATGAATATGGAGAATTCCTCTGCTTTGAGACAATCACATACGTACCAATGGATCTTGACGGAATCAAAGCGGACATGATGTCTGAAGAAGAGAAACGTCTTCTGAATGATTATCATGCACTGGTATATGAAAAAATTGCGCCACATCTTAACGAAGAGGAAAGAGAATGGCTGAAGAAATATACAAGAGCGATTTAAGAAAGTTTTTCATATTACAATTAGAATAAATCATTATACATCTTTCAACAAAGCGGGGTTCTTTACGTAAAGTAAAGGACCTCGTTTCTATATATTAGCAAGATATTCAAGAAATTATCTGCCATCTTTGTTATGACCATAACAATAATTATGCTATAATAAAAGTGACTTAGTTTGTGAAGATTAATTACTTTTTGCTATGACAATGGAGAATGTAAGAACCTGTGATTGTAAAATGTACAAAAGACCGATAATAAAGATAACGGATGGAAAGTTAGAGTATGAGATTTGGAAAAAAGCAAGTGAAAAAAAGAAAATGGATGAAAGTGGTCTGTCTGATTATTTTTATTCTTATATCGGCGTTATTTCTGGAAGACCGGCTTCTTGATTATGTAAATAACCGGAACATAAGGAATACGTCAGAAGTTCTGCTGGATCAGGTGGCAGGGATCATTGAGAGAAATACAGATGACGAAAAAGAGATGATCCAGTCGTTGAAGGAAGATTATATGGTGCGGGCAAAGGCGGTAGCATATATTCTGGATGCAAATGAGAAGACAGAGCATGATGTGCCGGAACTACAGAAGATCGCGAAGCTGATGTCTGTCGATGAAGTGCATCTGTTTGATAAGAGCGGTAAGGTTTACAGCGGAACGGTGCCGAAATACTACGGATATAATTTCAGCTCCGGCAAGCAGATCGCATATTTTAAACCAATGTTGAAAAATAAAAAGCTTACGATGTGTCAGGATGTGACACCGAATACATCAGAAGGAAAGAAGATGATGTATGCGATCACATGGAATGATGCAGGAACCCGTATGATCCAGGTAGGTGTAGAGCCGGTGCGTCTTCTGGAAAAACTGAAACGAAATGAAATAAAATCCGTTGTCAGCAATATGCCGGTGTATGAAGGAATCGACATCTATGTAGCAGACAGAAAAAGCGGAAAGATCTATGGTGCAACGGATCCCAGAAAGATTGGCAATAAACTGAAACAGTTAAAAATCAGCAAGAGCAGGAGCGTTTCACGGAATATCGATGGCTATACAGTCGGAGTGGTATACGATATGACACATCTTAACGGAAGTAATGCAGTGGCAATGCTGAGTGTGATGTTGTATCTGCTTATTGCAACGATTATACTTCTGATTATGATCGCAAGAGTATTGAGAATAAACAGGGAAAAGGAAGAGCAGTATGCAGTGCTGGCAACGATGGCAGGACTCAACCACAGTATGTATGTGATTAAACTTAGGGAAAATAAGATCATGCGTTATGGCGGAGCTGAAATCGGTGAAGAAAATATAGAAGGAAGTTATTATGAAGATGCAGATGTGCGTCTGCGTGCGCTTCTGGAAAATAGAACCGTAGAAGAGTACCGGGAGGCAGCAGGAGAATTTGTAGATCTGCATACACTTCCTGAACGAATGGAAGGAGAGAAATATATATCCGGAGATTTTATAGGAACAACGCTTGGCTGGTTCCAAGCGTCGTTTATTGCGATTCGGCAGGATGAAGAACAACGTCCGGTGAGTGTAATATTTGCGGTGCGAAGTATTGAATATGAAAAACGGAAAGAAGAGCAGCTGCTCCGGTCATCCACTACAGACGAGCTGACAAGATGCTATAACCGGCGTGCCTATGAGCAGGATATAAAGAAACTGACAGCAGATAAGAAGTTCCTTTATCTGACCGCGGATGTAAATGGTCTGAAAGCGGTCAATGACCGACTGGGACATGCCGCCGGAGATGAGTTGCTCTGCGGTGTTGCAGGCTGCATGAAACAGAGCTTTGAAGATTATGGAAAAGTCTACCGTATCGGCGGTGATGAATTTGTCACAATCCTGTTTACAGATGAGGAACAGTTTGGGATTATTAAGCAGAATTTTGATTTACTTGTGGATAACTGGTCCGGTGACACAGTGCCGCATATGAGTGTCTCCTGCGGAGCAGTCTGGAGTGATGAACGGCAGTGGGAGTCTGTCCGTGAAATTGCGAAGCTCGCAGACCAGCGGATGTATGAGAAGAAAGCGAAGCATTATGCGAGACGGAAGAGCGATTTCCAGAACTGGATGTATAAGCGATAGGGCAGTAGAAAAAGTGGGAAACGTTTAGAAGCAAAGGAGAGAACGCAATGCCAAAAGGAACGAATCAGAAATTCAAACTCTATCGTCTGGCGCAGATCATGCTGGAGCGGACAGACGAAGAGCATTATATTACAATGCCGGAGATTATGGAGGCACTGAAAGAATACGATATCACTGCGGAGCGTAAGAGCATTTACGCAGATCTCAGGGATCTGGAGACATTTGGGATCGATGTGGAGGGAGAACAGGTCGGAAACCGTTATCACTATCATGTGGTGAACCGCCCATTTGAGATGCCGGAGCTGAAGCTTCTGGTGGATGCGATTCAGTCTTCCAAATTCATTACCGCAAGAAAGACGAATGATCTGATTCGCAAACTGGAGACGTTTGTCAGCAGATACGATGCCATGAAATTGCAGAGGCAGGTATATGTCTCCGGACGGATCAAGACGATGAATGAGAGTATCTATTATACTGTAGACGAGATCCATAATGCGATTTCCGAAAATAAAAAGATCTGTTTTCAATATTTCCAGTGGAATGTGAAGAAGGAAATGGAACTGCGCCATGGTGGAGCATATTATCGTATCAGTCCGTGGGGTCTGTCCTGGGATGATGAGAACTATTATCTGGTTGGTTATGATTCAGATGCGCAGATGATCAAGCATTACCGGGTGGATAAGATGCTGAATCTTCGGATGATAGATGAGCGTCGGGAGGGCAGAGATCACTTTAAGAAGCTGGACATGGCAGATTATGCGAAGAAGAGTTTCGGGATGTACGGTGGAAAAGAGCAGGATGTGAAAATGCTGGTGGAAAATCATCTGGCGGGCGTTATGATTGACCGCTTTGGCAAGGATATTATGATGGTGCCGGTGGATAAGGAGCATTTCTCTGTGAAAGTACAGGTGCACGTCAGCAGGCAGTTCCTTGGCTGGGTGATCTCGCTTGGCGAGGGTATTAAGATCATCGGACCGGATGAAGTGGCAGGACAGATGAAGCAGGAGATTAAAAGGCTTGTGGAGCAGTATGGAGAGTAAGATGGCAGGAACGATCATTTGTTACGGGGATTCGAACACTTTCGGGTATGATTCCCGCGTGGGTACAGAAGGAAGATTTCCGAAAGAGATAAGATGGACGGGAATTCTGGATGACAGAACAGAATACAAAGTGAAAAATCATGGAATCTGCGGAAGATGTATTCCGGAGATGACAGGACAGATGGATTTTATTTGCAAACAGATCAAATCCTGGGCGAAAAAAGCTGCACCGATATGGTTGTTTCTTATGCTCGGGACGAATGATATCCTGAATGTGGCAGAACCATCGGCAGAAAAGACCGCAGAGAAAATGAAGTATTTTCTGGAAAGATTACAGGAAACGCCGGAAGTA
>OGMW01002082.1_pt1 | contig 14712 bp, 9 predicted proteins | sample 1573281 | NCBI WGS metagenome assembly OGMW01 (sample SAMEA2581907, study PRJEB24529) | metagenome | biome: Human gut stool | place: China | collected 2011
CTGGTAGAGGTCATATACCTCCTGATAGTTTACTTTTTCTTTTGCCATAATCATTCTTGTTAAAGGTTACGGCGCAAAGATATGGCGGCTAACAACTTATGTCAAGGCGGAAAATAGAATGGTTACGCATAGTGAATGTATTTTTTAATCTATTTATGCATTTTGTTTAATAAAGTAAGTTCATAAAAGCACTTCTAATAAATCAAAAAATCCTATTTTTATGAGTCAAAATAGCTTTCTTTTAAACGTACGTGGCGTTTCTTATAAACCAACCGTGTATTTCTTTAAAACGAACCGTACGTTTCATTACAATCAACCATGTGTTTATCAAAAATAATGCGGTATTTATATGCGAATAACAGCTCTTTTTATTCATGATTATGCATATAAATACCACATTTTATCTGTTTCTCTTTCTACTACTATCAGTTTATAAAAAATAGTGGATAGCAAAATTGACTATAATCTGTCATCAAACTATTAACTTTAATATAAAATAATCATATTGATATTTATTCTTTTTATAATTCATATAAATTTATGCTTTCAAAATATTCTACTTATTGTTAATATATTATTTATTCAAACTTAACTCTTATCAAACAGCTTGTTGTTAGCAAATGTCAACATATGATTACCTGCATTTAGTTCTTTACTTATGCTTCCTATCTTAATTGTAGCTGTCGTATTTACGGGAACTATTACATTTAAAGTAATTTCATTGCCATTACGTTTCCAAGACGATTTTATTAGTCCATTTATTGAATTATATTCAGCATCCACCCAATCCAAACCGTTGACAAAGTGCGGTTGGATAAAAAAGTGTTTGAATCCAGGATGCTGTTCATCATAATTAATACCTGCCAGTATATTATACATCCAGGCACTGATGTCACCCATAAATATATGGTTGAGGGATTGATCTTTCGATGAATTAAATATCTTCCATTTTTCAGATAAAGTGGTAAGTCCTTGTTTCATCCAATATCCCCATGAAGGCATATCCTCGTTTATAGCTAACTCATAAGCCTGATTTGCATGACCATATTTAGCAAGCATACGTAGTACGGTTTTACTACCCAACATGCCAAAATCAAGTGTATTGTTATTTTGTGCCAATATTCGGCTCAATTTGTCTGCTACTTTTTGCGTATATTCTTCGGGGACAATATCTAAATATAAAGGAATACTTTGCGCAGCTTGAGTACCATTTGCATATATGCAACTATCTTTATTAAAATATTTCGCATTAATCAAACTTTTCAGCTTTTCTGCCTTCAAATTATAGATCGTCCCGTCTTTACCTATTAAGTCTGCAAATTTTGCCATATATTCATTTTCCATATAATAGTAACAGGTAGTAGTAAAGTCTGTTTGAGTTTGTGCTTCATAAAAACACCAGTCTCCAATACCAAAAGTTACCGTCCCCTCGTCATTTTCGCGACTTGATAAATAATGTAAATATTTTTGGCAGGTATTCCAAACCATTTCAATGCCTTTTTTATCACCATAATATCTGTATAAATTCATTGGTACAATGAATAATGCTGCATCCCATACAGGACCAATCCAATCTTCATATCCCCAACCTGATGATGGAATAATTCCTGATATTCTTCCGTCTTCAGTTTGGTTGTCGATTATGTCATTTATCCATTTTTCATAAAACGTAATTCCATCAAAGTTGAGCAATCCCAAATCCATGCTAACATGCGCATCAGCTGTCCACCCATTTTTTTCCCGTTGCGGACAATCTGTAGGAATACTCATCAAGTTACACAAATATGACTGGTTCGTCGCTTCCCATAAATCATTCAACAAACTATTCGAACAGCTGAATTTTCCTACAGGTTTTACTGCCGTATGAAAGAATAATCCTTTCAGGCTTTCTTTAGTAAGATGCACAGGACGGTCGGCTTTTACTTCAACATACTGAAAACCATGATAATTAAACGCCGGCACAAGTACATTGTCTTTACCATCCAGAATATAAAGATCTGTTTGAAAATCGATATCAGGACGTTTCGAGAAATAAATATCTATATTTCCCGTTTCCAAACGACCATCCGGTTTTAACAGCTCACCATGACGTACCGCCACTTTTGTACCACTTTCTCCCTTGATTGAAAGTTGGCAATAGCCCGCCATATTGATTCCCATGTCATATACGTAAACACTGTCACCATAGTTCTTCATAGATATGGGCAAAACCTCTCGGTCTATTTCTATAGCAGGCATAATCTGGGCACTCATAACAGAAGATGGTCCAGACACACATACCGCTTGTTTCCATGACGCATCATCGAAATCTTCTTTTTCCCAACCGACAATCTCCCGCTGTTTGTCATAAGTATCTCCTCCACATATATTATTCTGCAAATAGGGGCCTGTAGAGGTTTTCCAAGAAGAATCCGAATCGACTACTTGCCGGACACCATCCGCATATAATATATGCAATTCGCATATCATCCTTGCCCGATTGCGCCATCTTGCCTTTTCGAACTCCCATACACCCAAAGGAAAAATTTCATTATAAAATCCGTTGCCTAATACCGCAGATATCACATTATTTCCAGGTTTCAGCAAACCACTGACATCGCAAACACTATATAAGTTCCTTTTATCATAATGAGTAAATCCGGGGTTAAGAACAGCCGATGAGGCCGGTTCTCCATTAATATTCATTTTGCAATAAGCAGCAGCACTCACATACAAACGTGCTTTTTGAATGCTGGCATCTCTTGTCTGAAACACCTTTCTTAACATCGGCGACGGAAGATAATCCTTATCGTAGCTATCAGTAATCCATTCTCCTGTCCACTTCTCCGGATAAATTTTTTAGTTTCAAAACTGTCTATCGGTGACTCTATCATGTTTGCTCCGTTCTTATCTGTGGCAACTACTTTCCAATAGTATTTCGTGCAAGATTCCAATTTTTTCATCCCTGTATACTTGCTTGCCGACAGGTCAGATTCTACAACACCGGAACTCCAAACAAGAGAATCGCCGGCTATTTTTCGAGAAGGAAGATAGAGACAGTCTTTGTCTGTCGAAAGATACAGGCAATAGCTACCTTGCTTAAAGTCAACATTATCGGAATGATAATTCCAATGGAACCGGGGCTGAGGAGAATCCACACAGATAGGATGGCTCGTATATTCGCATTTCATATCGGAAATTTCCACATTCCCAGCTTTACATGCACAGAGTATAAACAGCCCCAAAACACCAGAATAAATATATCCTTTCATAATTTATTTTTCTTTTTCCGCTGTGAAATAATAAGATGTACTACAAATCCACAGATACGTAAAGCCTAAGTTTCGTTGATTGGTTATTTCCTCCCGCAATTCTTTTTCCAAGGTAGCCATATCTTTATTTTCCATACCCGCCTCCAAGAACCACAAAGTACCTTGCAATTTAGGTTGAACCAATAATCCATCGGGAATATTGTCTGTCAGTGATTCAATATAGTTTTTATAGGCTTCATAGTTTGCTTTCCGATTATCAGCATTGACTTTTTGTCCATCCACTTCCGCTTCATATTCATCTTTAGGATTCATAAAAGGATAATACCCCCAATTAATAATACCTGTGCCATATTTTGCGGCAAGAAGCAACTTTTGTTTCAGCCAGTCTATCTGAGTAAATGCCCATTCCCGACTATGATTATGCTCCATTTCCAATGCTTCCGCCCAGTTGTCAGCTTCCACCTGTCCGGTTTCCACATTGACCCAAAATTCCTTTCCGGCTCTCTGGCAGGCTTTGGCTGCCGCAGCAAGGAAAGGCTCTCTTTCATCAAGAGTAAAGAAACTTAAATGTTCGGCTCCGGAATCCTGCAACATCAGAACGTCAATATCAGATTCTTTCATTGTATTAAACCACCAAGCCTCATACTCGGCAGGCGATTGATATCTGAATCCGCGGAACTCTTCTTTATCCAACAAAAAGAAAGGTGATATTGTCACTTTGCTGCCCGGAGCAATAGCATGGCATTTATTAGCTACAGACTTCCACAACTGTCTCCAGAAATTGGCCTGCTTATAATCCAGACTGTCCATGGGATTTATTTCATTATTCAAATACCAGCCCCAAAAGGAAGGATGATTGCCATACATCTCATGGTATGCAACAATGTGCTTATTACTTTTCTTTTTCAACACAGTAAGTATACTGTCATGATTTTCGTCCGGATGATATAATCCTCCACCGATTATATTTATGTCGCACATCACTTTCATACCTAATTCATCTGCGACAGAATAAATAATCTCCAAGACATTTTCTTTACATGGTATTTCGTTCCCTTTCGGTTTAGAAGAGCAACCTCCCATAATAAGACAAAAACAAGTAATGAAATATATACAGTTTTTTTTCATATCTTCTACCAATATTTACAGTTTTAATTAAAGGAAAAAGTGGCTAAAAAGACAGATAAGAAAGAGGCCCGCTCTTCAACCACCTTGATTAAAAATAATGTTTTAATTCTCCGGTCTTATAAACCCTTCATAATTTCCGTTATTTTCCCAGTCATAAATTGAAACATTGGAAACAACAAGTTTACCAGGACGAAATTCCACATCAATCACATAAATTTTTCCCATTGCGAAAGCTACATTTTCTACAATATCAATGGAATTTTCAGCCTGACCAATCTGGAAAGAAAGAGTCATGTCAACTTTCTCGTTAATATTGGGAACTGCCGTTATCATTTCAGTTGTAGTCTCCTCCGGATTTGTCGTAATCGACGTAAACGTTTCTTCAAAATTCAAAGCTGCATTCAAATTTTCAATGTTCGAGATAGTCCCCTTCAAAGCATTTAAGACAGCTTTTTTACCCAGCGCTTTTGAAGAAACACGAATATTTGAAATCGATTCATCCCCTGCATAATTTTCTGTTTTGCTGAATCGCACCATGATACCAGCCATTGCATGACGCATCACTAAACAGGCTTGCGGTTTGTCTCTATTGACATGGGCAACTGAACCATACATATAATCAACGCAATCTTTATTATCAATGGGAATTGCAGTAAAATCGTTGTTTTTCTCAGAATACGGATAGCAAGCAACTGCATAACCTGATCGAGAAGATACTTTTACATCAGCTGCGCTCTTCCAGACTTGGTTTGTCCCGATACCCACAGAGGTGTATTTCTGATTCTTGTTGCCCTCTCCATAGTCTTCGCCATTCACATACATCATGGACACCCCAATAGAGGTATTATCCTTAAAGCCGCTTTCTGTAATAAACGAACGTGTCAGCTCGGCTATTGAAACAGAAATCTGCAATGGTACCGGTTCCACCACTTCTTCATCAGGAATGACAATTTCATCCGAGATAGTATCTTCATCATTACTACACGCTGTAAAAAAGAGACCTGTAGATAAAACTAAAAATGTTGTTACATATAATATTTTCATATTTGTAATATTTTACACATTAAAATTGCAAAATCAGTTCTCAATAAAAATTAAAAGACGAATGATTATTCAACATCGCGAACCAAATTTGGATTGCGTGTCCAACTCTCATCGATTTGCATACGAGTTCCACATATACCACAATCAAAATATACAACCCATGCGCTACCACCGCCATTGGTCGTACTAGACCAATTAAGAGCATATCCTTCACTGATGACATCATTAACATCGCCACCGGCAGCTTTAATACGATGCAATTCCGCATTCAATTGGTTCCTATATTTATAAATCACAGCCAATTGCCCTAATGAAGGTATATACCACCCCTCTTTTAAAGCGGCAGCATTTGCCTTTATAATAGGATACTCATCTCCTTCATAACCACCATTTGCCTTTATCATAGCAGCTGTATTACTTTTACCATCGAAATCATTTAAAGCACCTTTGCTACCTAACCATGAACCATCAGATATATGTGGAAAATCTGTACTTGTTCCATCGAATATTACAACGTATGAATTACTTCCATCGGAAGTAGAAAAATACGGGATATCGACAAATGGGTCATTTGTGGTACGCCATTTCACCGGATCGGAGTTGAATGTAGTACGCACTATCATTTTATGATTGCCCGGCAAATATTCTTTATCAGTAATCATGATTCCTGTAATATTTTTCACGTTATATTCTTGCTTTCCTTTATCATTGACGAATGTAAGATTTTCTGTCTCAGAAATGAATGTGTCTTCGGTGATACCTGTCACCTTACACTTATACAAAGCATTTTGCTTGAATGTCACAGTTCTCTTTGTGTCAAGCTTATAAGTCGTATCATTCATTTTCACTTTGATACTTATCTTCCCGGCATCTAATCCTGACGGTTCTCCGTTCTCCAACTGATTGGGCACAAGCAGTATATATTTTTTCAACGCTTTTGTATTATCAGCCTCTACTTCATCAACCGTCGGCACATATTCATCATTATAAGTAACAACTACTTCCTGATCGGAGTTAGTAGGGGTAACTATTCCCGTCGTTACATCCAACACACTTGTTGTGCCAACACCTGATCCACTGATAGAAATGGATTTCAATTTAGAATCAGTCACATTCGTATTGCGTGCAATCTCAACTTCCAATATAGCTAAGACGTGATGAAAAGAGAGGGACACTCGCGAGTTTACGCTACTGACAACAATAGGTGCGGCATACAGATAGTCAATCTGACTATCATCAACAACAATCGGCAGTTGTTTGATGTTACTTATTGTTTCATTATATGGATAATATGCAAAAAGATGTCCTTCGCTATTGCTTATCATCAATTCTTCGTCGGTTGAAATCCATTCGTCTCCATTTCTCTGATAAGGCATGTTATTGTAGTCCTTACCATCATAATAACCTCCGTCTTTCCCTTGCAGTGATAGACCAAAATATCCTTTTAATCCCTCTTTGTTAAAATTCATTTCTTCTCCTTCAATGATAGAGGGAGCTTGCATAGTGAATGTCAAAGGAGAATCTTCACTTGCATAAAAGTTGTCCTGAACAAGTTCCTTGTCGTTAGAACAGGCTATCAATAAAACTGTTGATAATAGAATATAAATTATATTTTTCATGTTGTTTCATTTTATTATTTTACAACAAAGTGATTACAAGCATTAACCAGCCAAATGTATTCAAATCCTATTTTTTTCTGATTGGTGATTTCTTTACGGAGGGCAGTCTCAAGTTCTTTTCCGTCCAGACTGCCCAAATCGGTCGGGAACCACCATAGGGTTCCTTTAATTTTGGGTTGAGCTTTCATTCCTGCCGGTATTGTTGAAGGAACTCTCTTCTGATATTCCAGATAAGCATTATAATTAGCTTGTCGAGTCGTATTATCCATACCCGATCCATGTACAACTAACGGGCTGTTATCAGTAGAAGGATCCATATAAGGATAATATCCCCAGCTGACAATACCTGTTGCATATTGAGCAGCTAGTTCTATTTTCTCCTGAAGCCAGTCTATCGGAGTAAAACGCCACACCTGAGTTCCGTTTCTTTCCATCTCCAAAGCATGTTCCCAGTCTCTAGCCAATATTTCAGCTGTCTCGATATTGCCCCAAAGTTCTTTGCCGGTTCTCCGGCAAGCATTATAAAAAGCTTTATAAAAGGCTTCTCTTTCGGCAAGAGTAAAGAACGACAAATGTTCTGCACCTGAATCTTGCAGCATGACAATATCAATTCCGCTTGCTTTCAATGTATTATACCACCATGTTTCGGTTTCTTCCGGCGTTATAAACTTGAATCCCCGATGAGTGCCTTGATCTAGGATGAAAAAAGGAGAAATCGTCACTTTTGTTCCTGGAGCAACACTATGACAACTCTCTGCCACTCCTTTCCAAAGTTCTCTCCAAAACAACGACTTTGATTTTTGCATTTCAGTCAAAGGATTGATCTCGGTATTAATATACCATCCCCAAAATGATGCATGATGTCCATAGCAATTATGATATAACTTAATATAATTATCACATTTGTTGACCAAGTCTCTTGCAGCATATTTACCGTAATAACTACCACCGGATAAATTAACATCACAAATGACTTTCATGTCCAATTCGTCTGCAATAGAATATATCATTTCTAATTCACCTTTTTTCTGATCCACCTCTTTCACATCTGTTACATCATTATCATCAGACGAACAGGAACTACAAGGTATCAAAGCCCAAAGAAACAATATAATTAAAAATATGTTTTTTCTCATAATCTAATTGAATTATATTAGGATGTTTGTTTTTAATAATAAATTTCATACATTAATATCCCGGATTTTCCACCAAATTAGAATTGGCTCCGATTCTTGCCTGAGTAATCGGGAAATAGTAATTAGATTCCGGAAATTGAGGCTGGTTAGCTCCGTCAACATGATCTAAAAATTCGATCCAATATTTACGTGTTTCATAATCCAAGACATAACGCACACCTGTATACCATTGTGTAAGAGCTTCTTCAGCATCACGCCATCTACGCAAATCCCAATATCTGTGGTTTTCAAAAGCCAGCTCCACTTTCCTTTCATGTTTAATTTTGTCTAAATCAATAGAAGTGAGTTTGTTAATGCCGGCTCTTTTACGGATCTGATTCACAAATTCAAGAGCTTCTCCGTCTTTTCCCAACTCATAAGCAGCCTCAGCCATATTCAATAGAATTTCGCCATAGCGGAAAATCATATAATCAGTACGTGATTCACACAGCCAAATCATATTGTTAGCAGAAGGGTCTACATATTTCATAATGCCAAATCCGGTATTTGTCACTCCGGAAAGAACATGATGCTGGCTTTGATATCCTACAGCCTTTACGCCATTATAACTGTCGTTAGCGTTATACGAAGTTGTGCCGTCTGGTTTTCTCAAGCCTATATGAAAATCTATCTTTCCATTTCCATATTCTTCGCCTGCACATTTTTCCCATTCATCTCCATTGGTATAGATAGATGCTTTAAACCGAGGATCCTTATTAGCCCAGAGTTCCTCCATCGTCCATAAACGACTTTTTACATAGTCTCTATCAAGTTTGCCGGATGTACCATCGATATATTCAAATTCTTCTACCATTTCAAGGTATGGACCATTTTCATTTCCACAGTTCCACACATTAGGATTGGGAGCTTGCATCATATCCCACGACCATGTACAAAGTCCGCCGCCGCTATTAAATCCTGTTCCATAATGCTGTTTGACCATAATAGCCTCACAGTTTTTCTTGGTCAGAAACAAATCCTTAAAATTCTGCACTTTATCACTATTCTCATCGTACAGTTTAAATCCTCCCTTCGTTATTATTTCTTGACAGGCATTATAAGATTTCTGAAAATAGTTATCAGCTTCACTGGAAGAAATGCCTAATAATCCGTCTAATTGCACCTTGCCATATTTGGCAATACTTCCGGCATAGAGTGCAGCACGGGATTCGAGAGCCAAAGCAGCCCACTTGCTTGCACGTCCCCACTCTGTCTGACCGGCTAAATCCTCCTTGATATCTTCACATTCAGATATGATAAAATCGTACACATCCTTTTCTGATGTTCTTATAGGATAGAGCACTTCATCAGGAGAATCTACATTAGGCACAACTGTCAGCATGGGAAACGCACCATATCGCTTAACCATTGAATAGAAAATATAGGCACGTAGGAAACGGCATTCCGCCAATCTAAGCTTTATCAGCTCTGCATCAAGAGGAGAATCAGGCAAATTAGCAATGGCGTTATTCAGATTACGTAAAGTATAATATGCATTTTCCCAATATTCGGAACAACCTCCATTTGAAGGAATCCCTGAAATCTTATAAGCAGCCAAGTTATCCCATGAATCAGAGTTGTATTTAGTTTCATCTGTAATATCCATTATCAACCGAGGACCAAACGCTTGCGAACTGTTTCCAAAAAAATAATTCATATCAGTCGAACGCGGATCTTGATTCATCGGACTTCCTGTCCAACTATTAAACAATGTAGTTGCATCACCCACCATTACCGGAGTGTACATATATTGCGATGCTATAAAATTATCCAAAAGAGTAGCGTTAGACCAAACATCATTATCCGTATATATATTAAGCGGTCTTTTGTCTAATACATCGTAGCATGAAATGCATGATAACACAGCCACAATGAATGAAATGTTTATACATATCTTTCTCATATAATTCTTTTTTTATATTAGAACTCTAAATTGACTCCAAAACTAAATGTCCTCTGCTGGGGATAATAGTAAACTGTAGAAACGCCATCAGCAACCTCCGGATCGACGCCATATTTGCTTAATGTGCTTAGTGTAAACAAGTTGGTACCGGCTAAATAGAATCTCAATTTTTGAATGCCAACCCTATTCATCCATCTTCTCGGAACTTCATATCCTATAGATGCATATTTCATACGTAGATAAGCTGTATTATGTAAACGATAATCAGAAAACAAGCTATTAGTTGAAGCCCCACCATAACGTGGCACCAAGGCGTTAGAATCGAAATTGTCTATGGTCCAACGATGTTCATACGTAAAATTAGTCGGAACACTTTGCAAATCGACATTAGTAGAATACCCCCAAGCTCCTTGTAACAAGAATGTCACATCGAACCCTTTCCATTTGAACGTACCGTTAAGACCTGCTATCCAATTCGGTGTTGACCCCTTACCAATCTCAATCTGGTCTCTCCAATCCAACACATTGTCTCCGTTTAAATCTTTATAAATCACATCGCCCGGACGCAATGAAGAATTATTACCGAGATCAGAATAGACATACGGCAAATTGTCTATTTGTTCTTGAGATTGGAACAGGCCGTCTGACACATATCCAAACTGACGATTAGTCCATCTCCCTGTTTTCCTATTCAATCTATCCTGATCTTCATCTTCATAATCGGGTTCATCGTATTTATCCCATTTTGAGCGTGCCCAAGTAAGATTAGTGGTAATATCCATCGAGAAATCTCCCAATTTCCAATAAGTACCCAATAATAGCTCAAAACCACGAGTATTGATAGCATTTAAGTTTACCGTAGGCAGCGTGGCACCAAAACTTGAAGGAACAGAATTTACTCTTGTGCCAGGAATGCCGGAGCGAAGACGATAAAATGCATCAACAGAACCATACAACTTCCTACTCAGGAAACTGAAATCCACTCCTCCATTGTAAATCTTCATCTTTTCCCAAGTTAATGCCGGATTTGCTAATCCAGTGACATACAATCCTGAATATGTTACATCTCCTAATCTATATTGACCATCAAATCCATAACCTGATAAATAAGGAAATTCATTCGCTGCATTTAAACCTACTGCATCATCACCTGATTCACCATAGCTTGCTCTCAATTTTAAGTTATCAATGAATGACAAACGATTCATAAATGATTCTTCAGACATTACCCATCCCAAGGATACACTGGGGAAATATCCCCATCGATGGTGCTTTGGAAATCTGGCAGATGCATCTGCACGAAAAATTGTCTCCAACAGGTATCTATTCTTATAGGAATAATTCAAACGGCCAATCCAACTGGCACGTCCCATTTCGCTTGCAGTTCCATCGGCTATTGAAGTGGTGTTGTCACCGGCAATTATCTGTTCGATGGCTGTATTTGTGTAATTGGAACGGCTCCCCATCAAATAATCACCTCTATAATCGGTACTTTCAAACACCCCCATAACTGAAATTTTATGTTCTTGAGCAAATGTATTTTCATAATTCAGAGAGTATTGTTGAATGAACTGTTTATTATATATATAAGACTCGGTAGACTTAGTCGGGTCACTACCTCTATTAAGGGTGTATTGGTCAGTGTCAATGTCATAACTATAAAATAGATTTTGCCTTCTGAATTCTTTCATTTTATCAGAAGTCTCCTGCATACTGATAAATGCTTTCAGGCTAAGTCCGGGTATTTGCAGAACATCATATTTGGCAGTTGCGTTAATACGGTTTGTCCTATACCTGTTCTTTTGATAACCATTAAGTTCCGTACTTCCGGCTGCAATAATGTTACCTTCAGCAATACCTCCATAGGCAAGTTTCGATTTATCAGGTAGTTCTGCCGGATACTTAGCATCCGTACTATATAATCTTAGCCAGAAATTCGCTCCTCCGTTCAACCCCATATACGAAAAGCACTTATCTTCATAGATGGAATTTGCATCCATTGACAGTGAAAAGTTTTTAGTAATTTTCGCATCAACATTCAATTGGAAATTATAACGTGAATAGTCGCCACCATCATGACGAATGATAGTTTCTTGTTTGTTATATCCAAAGTAGGTATAAAATTTAATATTTTCATTTCCACCGGAAATACTTATATTATGATTTTGTTGGGGAGCATATTTTCTCATAGCAAGACCAAACCAATCAGTATTGGGGTAGTGCGGGTCTGTACCTTGAAAATATTTTTCTATCTGTTCCGGAGTATATGGAGCAGCTTCGTCAGGTTTTTCTTGATTTTGATAAAGTTCCAAGGCCAATTGTGCACTTTGACCGGCATTTTGCGGTTTGTTGATATGCGTTGAACCTTGCAAAGTAAATGAAGAATTAACGGTAACAGTCGGTTTTTGATTAGTACCACGTTTCGTTGTAATAAGAATTACACCATTACCGGCTCTGGCTCCATAAATGGAAGCAGCTCCATCCTTCAATACCGAAATAGAAGCGATTTGGTTAGCATCAATATTGTTCAATGAAGATTCTACTCCATCTACAATAATTAAAGGAATACCAAAGCCACGAATATTTAATGACGAAGAATCACTGCCGGGAAGTCCTCCCTCCTGTTTGGCTATAACACCGGGAAGTTGTCCTCCCAACATATTGGTTACATTGGCAATAGGAGCAGTAGTTAATTTCTCATTTTTTACATTTGAAATAGAACCGGTTAACATTCCTTTCTTTTGTGTACCGTAACCAACAACAACAACCTCGTCTAATAATTTTGTGTCTTCAGACATTGTGATATTAAAAAATCTTTTCTCTTTCACCGTTACGGATTGTTGTTGCATTCCTACGTAATCAATTTTTAAAACAGATGTAGTTGAAACTCCATTCAACGTAAAATTTCCATTGATATCAGTCGTCGTACCATTTGTACTACCTACTACTACGATTGTAGCTCCAATAAGAGGTTCTCCCTGAATATCTTTAACAACCCCTCGTATAGATATTTCTTGGGCACATATACATGAGCATATTATACACATCAATATCAATACAATGCTCTTCAATAAATTAAATCTAAAGTTTCTTTGTTTCATATTTACAACTATAAAAGATTATCACTATTTACATAATTTCCTTGGGATATATGCATTACATTAAGTCGATTAATTTTCTCTAATTCTAGTTGTTCTAGTATGTTCCAGCATTGAAATAATCCCCTTGGCACATGAAAGCATCCTTTCCATTTTCCTCCTTTGAGTGGCAACAACACTTCTCCTCTTCGGTTCAGATATCCAAACCATTCAGGATATTCGGGATCCTTAAAGTGTGCCCACGTATAATCGTGTACTTTTTCAAACCACTCCAAACATTTACGGTCACCTGTAAATTGATATCCTTTTAATAAAGAAATAAGTGTCTCAATATGTACCCACCAAAGTTTTTGATCCCATTCCAACTGTTGTGGAGGGCAACCATTGCGATCCATAAAGTAATAAATACCACCGTACTCTTTATCCCAACCATATTCAAGCATGGTAAGAGTAGTTTTTTTCGCTTTCTCTATCAATTCCGGACGATTCAGACGTTTACCCAGGTCCATGATAAACCACATGGCTTCAATGGCATGTCCCGGAGTTACCTGACGACCTTCAAAACAATCCACAAGATTACCGCTTACATCTACATTCTCAACTATGATTCCACCAAGTTCGGGACGATAAAAGACGTCCATTACTTCATGGATACAAGCATCTATCGCCTGTTCCAAATAATCTGTTCCTAAAATATGCTCTATTTCCATAGCAAGATTGCAGAGAATCATCGGAAGGGCAAAATTCTTTAGATTGCGTGTATCAGGATGAAGCTTATTCCATTTTCCTTTAGGGTTATCAACTTTGGAAAGGATAATATCAAATGTTTTTCTGGCAATGTCGGCATACTCCTGATTACCAGTTGCTAGACTCAATTGTCCGAAAGCCATCGTTGCAAAAGTATAGGAGAAAATGTTATATGGTTCTACCAATGGTCTACCCAATCGGTCAAGGGAAAAATACCAATTATATTCTCCGTTATGTCCATATTTTTTTAGAAATTCGCCACCTTGAACGGCACAATCCAACCATTCCTGACGTTTCTCCACTTTATTGTAGAGCATAGAGAACATCCATACTTCACGCCCTTGCAACCAAACAAACTTATCTGTATCAAAGACTTTGCCTTCACGATCCATACAGGTGAAGTAGCCACCAAACTCTTTATCCTGAGAGTTTTGGAGCCAGAAAGGAAGAACATTGTGTAACAATTCATCCTTATATTGATTTGCTAAATTCTTAAAATCCATAATATAATCTATTATCTGGATTGTATCGACAGCTATTCAGATGATAAACGTTTATTGAATGGCCATACAAAAAAACATCTTCTGCCATTTCTACAATCCCACTTGTTAGTACATTAAAATAATCAAGGTCTGTTTTATATTTATTCCGAACGGGTCCAGTATCTTTCAATCTCCTCCAGCGACTTCCCGGTGGTCTCCGGCACGAGTTTCCAGACAATCAGCATATACGGTACGCACATAACGG
>OGMW01002085.1_pt1 | contig 14647 bp, 10 predicted proteins | sample 1573281 | NCBI WGS metagenome assembly OGMW01 (sample SAMEA2581907, study PRJEB24529) | metagenome | biome: Human gut stool | place: China | collected 2011
TGATAAAAGAGTTGTTCTCTCTATGCAGTATTTCTATCTTTGCTGCATTTATAAGGTAAACACGTGTATAAGAGAATGGAAGAAATAGAGTTGTCGGAACAATGTAGGCTGGGTAATAATCGGGCCCGCAAGGAACTGTATGAACAGTATGCGGGGCGTATGCTTGGCATCTGTCTACGCTATACCGGCGACCGGGATACAGCCCAGGATCTGCTTCACGACGGTTTTTTAAAGATATTCGATTCGTTCGATAAGTTCACCTGGAGGGGTGAAGGCTCTTTGCGAGCCTGGATGGAACGGGTGATGGTCAACACAGCTTTACAGTATCTTCGGAAAAATGATGTGATTAATCAGTCGACACCTTTGGAAGAGTTGCCCGAAGAATATGAAGAGCCGGATGCTTCCGATGTAGAAGCGATACCACAAAATGTGTTGATGCAGTTTATTGAAGAATTACCCGCCGGCTATCGTACTGTGTTCAATCTTTATACATTTGAAGACAAATCGCATAAAGAAATCGCACAGGTATTAGGTATCAATGAAAAATCTTCAGCTTCGCAACTGTTTCGTGCGAAGAGTGTATTAGCAAAAAGAGTAAAAGAATGGATAATGCATAATGGATAGATAGAGATGGAAGAGAAAGAATTGTGGATGAATAAGTTGAAGGAGAAGCTCGCGGATTATTCCGAGCCGGTGCCTGCTTCCGGTTGGGAACAACTGGAGAAAGAACTTATGCCTCCTGTGGAGAAGAAAATATATCCTTATCGAAAATGGATGATGGCTGCTGCAGCTGTTATAATATTAGCTGTCGTTTCGTCAGTAAGTCTGTATTTTCTAGGGACCCCCGCTGCGGATGAAATACGTCATATACAAACTCCGGCATTGGCTTCCATGCCCGATGCATTGCCGGGTGTGCAACAACCGGATATGCAGGGAACTGCTGTGGAACCTGTCTTACGGCCGGTAACTCGCGAAGATCGTTTGGCGAAAGTCGACAGGAATCATACGGAGCAGAAAACAGGTGTAGATCCATTAGGGATCGGTAATGAAAATAAACTTTCAACAGGAAATGGAGAAGACTCTTTGAGTGAGGAAGATAAGAATGTAAAAGGAAATGGAGAAACTGAAAATGTAAAAGATGAACCGAAGCAGGCAGAAAATACAGATGTCAGTCAGGGACAGTCACAGGATACAGAGCGATCGAATAACAGACCGCGTCGTCCTTCCGGTAAAGACAAACTTCATATTCCGACAGAAAAAAGATCTTCTCAAAAGGGAACATGGTCAATGGGACTTTCGGTAGGAAATTCAGGAGGTGCTTCAACAGAAGTAGGTGCCGGATCTCATGCTTATATGTCACGTGTGAGTATGCTTTCAGTTTCCAACGGTCTGATGGAGACGATTCCTAATGACCAAACATTGGTTTTCGAAGATGGAGTACCTTACCTGCGTCAGGCAAAACAGGTGGTTGACATTAAACATCATCAGCCTATTTCTTTCGGATTGTCCGTTCGTAAAGGTTTAGCTAAAGGATTCTCTCTTGAGACAGGACTGACTTATACGCTGCTTTCTTCGGATGCAAAACTGGCAGGTGAAGAACAACAGATAGAGCAGAAACTGCATTATATCGGTATTCCGTTGCGTGCCAACTGGAACTTCCTGGATAAGAAACTCGTCACTCTTTATGTTTCCGGTGGAGGTATGGTTGAGAAATGTGTTTATGGAAAGCTAGGATCTGAAAAAGAAACAGTGAAGCCTTTGCAGTTCTCGGTATCCGGTGGTGTAGGTGCGCAGATCAATGCAACGAAACGTTTGGGTATTTACGTGGAACCGGGTGTTGCTTATTATTTCAATGATGGCTCCGATATACAGACTATACGTAAAGAGAATCCGTTTAACTTCAACATACAAGCAGGTGTTCGTCTGACTTATTAGTACGAACTACCTCACTAAATATAGTAACGCCATCCGGTTCGGATACCGTCACTATCCTGATTGGATAGCGTCATTATCCTGACCGGATGGCGTTACTATTTGCTATTTACTATCTTTTTCTTCAGAAAAGTCGGATAATTGAGAAAATATTAATAATATTGTCACCTGTTTATGACCTATGGCTGCATACCTTTGTTGCAAAATTCTAAGATATGGTAGATTCTACAGATGAAAAACATTTATTAATCGACTTAAAAGGCGGTTCCTTTCAGGCATTCGAAAGATTGTATAATATGTATAGTGGCAAACTGTACAATTTCATTATGCGACTCTCTTCCGGCAATCAATATATGGCCGAAGAAGTGGTGCAAGCCACTTTTATTCGTATATGGGAAGTGCATGAAAAAGTAGACCCGGCTTCCTCGTTTATCTCTTTTCTCTGTACGATTGCCAAAAACTTATTGATGAATATGTATCAGCGTCAGACCGTAGAGTATGTTTACAATGAATATCTCATGAAAAGTAGCGTAGACCGTGATTCACAGACAGAAGAGAATATTGATCTGCGCTTTTTGAATGAGTATATCGATTCTCTTGCCGAAGAACTGCCTGCGCAACGGAAGAAAATATTCATTTTGAGCAAAAGGCAGAATTACACAAATAAAGAAATAGCCGAAATCATGGGAATTTCCGAAAGTACGGTTGCTACCCAATTATCTTTGGCTGTGAAATTTATGCGTGAACAGTTGATGAAGCATTATGATAAGGTAATTACCCTTTTGTTGGCCTTTTTTGTTAATGAAATGTAATAGTAATACTTGTTTTTGGATGGGAAGTAGGATGAAAATGTATACTTGTAAATAAGTGGAAAGATGGATAAGACACATTATAAAGAGCTAATTGAAAAATATTTCGAAGAAACGATCACGGATGTCGAGATAAAAGAACTGTCAGACTGGATAAAGAATGACCGTCAGTTGCATGACTGGTGGGAACAAGAGTTTGAGAGATCGGATTCCTCCATGAACCCAGTGTTGCGTGATAAACTTTTTGCCCGGATCAAAGAAGAGACTTTGGGCAAGGAAGTGCGCCCCCTCCGTATCATCCCTTGGAAATGGGTTGCTGCCATTTTATTACCTGTCTGTGTCGCTTTCTTCACTTACTATCTTTTAGATTCTTCTCCAACGGCAGAAACACCCTTTATTGTGAAAGCGGGCAAAGGAGATAAAGCAACCATTGAATTGCCGGACGGAACAAATGTTGTTCTCAATTCAGCTTCCCAATTAAGTTACCTGAATAACTTCGGAGAAAAAGTTCGTCGCGTGCAACTGAATGGTGAAGCCTATTTTAAAGTAGCCCATGATGAGAAACACGCCTTCATTGTGCAAATCGGTGATTTGGAAGTGAAGGTACTGGGTACCTCCTTCAATATATCTGCTTATAAAGATGATAAAGAGATAACGGTTGTTTTGCTGGAAGGAAAGGTAGGAGTATATGCACAAGAAAGATCCCATATCATGAAACCCGGAGATAAAATAGAGTATAACAAAATCACCCACCAAATAAAGACTACTCAAGTGCATCCGACTGACTATATTGAGTGGACAAAAGGAAATATGTACTTTGAGAAAGAATCTTTGGAAAATATCATGAAAACCCTTTCACGTATTTATGACGTAGAGATCCGCTTCGATTCCGGTAAACTACCTAAAGAATACTTCACGGGAACTATTCCGGGTGGCGGTATACAGAATGCTTTGAATATTCTGATGCTAACTTCACCTTTCTATTATGAAATGGACGGTTCGGTGATTGTTTTAAAAGAGAAATAACTAGATAAGCATTCTCTCAAATAATAATAAAAGCCATTTCGGAATTTCACTTCTAAGGAATGGCTTTTTTATTCACTGGATTGATTTAGTTAACAAGAGTTAAAGATTGATAGGCGCTTGGACGGGAGGATATAGCAGTCTGTATACCTATCAAACAACTTAAAAGTTTGGATATATGAAAAACAGAAAACACCTTGTAAATCTCCCTCAAACCCATGGGGAGAGAAGTAAGAACTGGAGAACGCTACGGGCTGTATGCCTGCTATTGTTCCTAAGCATCTCTTTTGCCGCTTATTCTCAAATAACGGTTAATTTGAAAGATTTGTCTTTAAGAGCCTCCTTAAAGAAGATTGAGCAAGTAAGCAGTTACAAATTTTTCTACAATGAAAATCTTCCCGAGTTAGATCGGAAAGTATCTCTGAATGTAAAGAACGCAACAGTAGAACAGGTGATGAACCAACTACTGAACGGAATGGAACTGACTTATAAGCAAGAGAAGGATAATGTACTTGTTTTACTTCGTAAGTCATCGGAGAAGCAGGAGACAAAGAAAGTGACAGGAATCGTGGTTGATGAAAAAGGAGAACCCATCATCGGAGCCAGCGTTCAGGTGAAAGGAGAGAATAACGGTACGATCACCAATGTTGACGGATATTATTCATTGATGAATGTTCCCGAATCGGCTACCTTAACCATTTCTTATATCGGCTATCGGACAGTCACTCTTCCTGTTAAAAGCCAAAATACCGGTAAAGTGACATTGGTAGAAGATAGTAAGATGATTGATGAAGTAGTGGTGGTTGGTTATGGAGTTCAGAGAAAGAGAGACGTGTCCACCGCCATTTCCTCCATCCGTGCGTCGGATATTGCAGACGTTGCGGCAACAAGTATCGAACAGGCATTGGTCGGGCGTATGGCAGGTGTGCAAATCACTCAACCCAATGGTACACCGGGTGCAGGTTTTGAAGTCAAAGTGCGTGGGGTAGGAACAGTAACTGCCGGGAGTTCTCCGTTGTACGTTATTGACGGAGTGCCGTTGAGTGACGATACAGGAGATGCTACCGGTATCACAGTCAGCCCATTGGCATCCATCGAGACATCTGATATTGAATCTATCGAAGTGCTGAAAGATGCTTCAGCTGCCGCCATTTACGGTTCGAGAGGAAGTAATGGCGTTGTCATTATCACCACGAAACAAGGAAAAGAAGGAAAGCCGGTTGTGAAATACAACGGTTATGCAGGTGCGCAGATGGTGACCGATAAAATCGACGTACTCAATGCCTATGAATATGCCCAACTCGTATTCGACGGTCACAACAATGCCTATTATGACCAATTACGGACAGCCGGAAAAACGGATTTATATAACCCGTATGCAACGAATCTGGAACGTTGGAATAATCTGAAAACCGGAAGTATCAATGAAAATCAAGGCTGGATGCTCCCACCGGAAATACTGCCTTACGTCAAAGGTGAACAAGGATTGGTGGATACAGACTGGCAGGACGCAGTATTGCGTACAGGTTTCATCACGAAACATAACCTGTCTGTAAGCGGAGGAAACAAAAATATAAAATACATGCTTTCCGGAAACTATCAGAATGAAGAGGGAATAGTTATCAATTCCGATTTTACGAAGATGGGATTTCGAGCCAAAGTAGACGTGAACTATAATCGCTGGAAATTCGGAGGTAACGTCAACTTAACCCGGAATATCTACAACCTGGTAAACACCGAAGGACGATATGGAGACGACGGTGTACTGTCACTGGCATTGGGAGCAGCTCCTATTTATCCAATTTACGATGAAAACGGCGACTTCAATTATGAGCACAACAATACCAGCTACGGACAATCCAAACTGAATAATCCGGTAGCCGTAGCCACACTTATTGAAGACCAAATGACCTCCATCCAAATGTTGGGAACCGCATATGTAGAATATGAAATCCTGAAAGGATTGAACTACAAAATGCAGGGAAGCTGGAATTATAATAACTATGTGCGCGACTACTACCGTCCGGCCGCTTTGCCCAATTCGGCAAACCGCACCCCGCCATCCAATCCGACCGGAGAATCACGCACCAAGAACAAATATACCTGGGTTTGGGAGAATACATTAAATTATCAGAAGAAGATAAACAAACTGCATAACATCAGTGCACTGGCCGGATGGACAGCCCAACGTTATCAAAGTAACGCTAACCGGATAACGGCTACCGATCTTCCGATGAACGACCTGGTGCATACGATACCCGGCAATTCCACAGCCACCAAGTATGACTCCAATAAAGAAGCCTGGTCATTGCTTTCGGGTATTGCGCGTGCCCAATATAGCTACGCTGACAAATATATCTTTTCGGCCACCATTCGTGCCGACGGTTCTTCCCGTTTCGGAGAAAACAATCGTTGGGGATATTTCCCATCCGTGTCAGGAGCATGGTATGTGACAGAAGAGGAATTCATGAAACCGGTATCTTCCTGGCTGACTAACCTGAAACTTCGTGCAAGCTGGGGAGAAACAGGAAATATGAGTATCGGTAATTATGCCTCCTACGGCATTGTGAACGGAGACAACTACGTATTCGGCGGAGTGTATAGCATCGGTTCGAAAGAAAGTACTTATGGCAATCCCAATCTTAGTTGGGAGAAAACATCGCAAGTGAATCTGGGTGTTGAGATCGGTCTGCTCAACTGGTTGAATATTGAAGTGGATATTTATAAAGGTATGACCTCCGATATGTTGCTGGATGTGCCTGTTATGGAAGCTTCCGGTTTCTCAACCATTCTTCAGAATATCGGGAAAGTAGAGAATAAAGGACTTGAGATCACTTTAGGCACCAATCTCAAACTGGGTAAAGTGCGCTGGACCAATAGCTTTAATTATGCCATGAACCGTAATAAGGTGAAATCTCTGGGAGGTGCCACAGAAATGGTGACGCAGGCGAATAGCGTGATTGATTTCATCACTAAAGTGGGAGAGCCTATCGGCAATTATTATACCTATGTCACCGACGGTGTATATAAGAATCAAGCCGAGATCGAAACAGACATAGCCAATGGCATCATAGTTCCCAATGCACAGCCCGGAGATTTCCGGTTCAAGAAATTTGGAAAAGACGACATTATCAATGCCGACGATAAACAGATAACCGGAAACTATATGCCCGATTTTACTTATGGTTACTCTACTTCGCTGCGATACCAGTCGTTCGACTTTAGCCTCTCCCTGCAAGGAGTCCATGGTAATGAGATAGCCAATATTAATCGCCGTTACCTGGCTAACATGGAGGGAAATGCCAATCAGCTTGCCATAGCAAGAGAGCGCTGGCAGTCGAAAGACAACCCGGGCAGCGGCAGTGTATATAAAGCAAACCGTAGCGCAACGGGAATGAACTCTGTAATTTCTACCTGGCACATTGAAGATGGCTCGTATATGCGTATCCGCGAAATCACACTGGGATATACATTACCCAAATATTTACTGAAACGGATGGGAATAGGCAGTCTCCGCATTTATGGTTCGGCCTTCAATCCATTCACATTTACGAAATACAGTGGATACAATCCCGAAGTCAGCACCAATTCCAGCCCTATCATGCAAGGAGTTGATTACGGTACCTACCCGCTCTCGAAAAGTTTCGTGATTGGAATTAACTTTAGTCTGTAAAAACAAAAAATACAAATGAAAGATATGAAAACCATATTAATCCACCTGTGTATCATAACCGTTACCCTGTTCTCATTGTCGGGGTGTAGCGATTTTCTCGATGAGAAGCCAGAAGGAAACACCGGGACCACCGGGAACTTCTATAAAAACAAAGAAGACATAGAGTATGCGCTTACTGCTGCCTATGCCAACTTACAGGCAGGAGCTATGTATAAAGAATACATGGTGCTTATGACCGATGTCCGTTCGGACGATTTAGGATCATTTGCCAACACCGGAGGAAATGCCGGACGTGAATATAGCATTAAAATATTTACGGCACAGTCTGATAATCAGATCTTCCGTAGCGTATGGCAAAAAACATACGAAACGATATACCGCTGCAATAATGTGATTTACCACATTGACGTAGTAAAAGATAGCAAGTTGAAACTCCAGTACGAAGCCGAAGCACGTTTCCTGCGGGCCTTGTGTTACTTCAACATCGTTCGTTTCTGGGGCGATGCTCCGCTGATTCTCACTCCGCTGACGGCTACGGAGGTGGCAGAATGTGAACGCAATAAAGTGGCCGATATATACGCAGCCATAGAAACGGACTTGCAATTTGCTTCGGATGCGAATAACCTCCCGAAAGTGTTCACCGGGAAAAACTCCGGACGTGCCACCTCATTGGCCGCCAAAGCTCTGTTAGGCAAAGTGTATCTGCAGGAAAAGAAATGGCAGGCTGCCAAACAGTCACTGGGCGAACTTATAAATACGGATAATGTCGGCACACATACATTATTGCCCGATATTGCCAATGTATTCAGCACGGCACCGGTACAGGGAAGTTCTGCTTCCGATTTCAAGAATTATACCGGCTGGTCACCGCAAACCATGAATAAAGAAATCTTGTTTGAAGTCATTTTTGATAAAGATATAGCAGGAGAGGGACGCAATGCTCTGACCTATTACGCCAATCAGGCCGACTTGAACGAAGCATTCAAACTAAGTAATGCCGCTCAATGTATCTACCATTCTTCCGACCGTCGCGCCGATTTGATGCGAAGCATGAAAGGCACCAATACCGATAATAATCTGTTGGTGAAATATGCCGATATTCAGAGTACATTGGAACAGTACGGATACAATACTCCGGTGCTCCGTTGGGCGGATGTATTGCTGATGTATGCCGAAGCCTGCAATGAAGTTTCTTTCGACAATTCTGCAACCAGTCCGGCACTGTTGGCACTAAACGATGTCAGAACACGTTCTTACGCTGCCGGAGCATATACAGGCAATCAACTTTCCGATCAGGATACTTTCCGGGATGCCATCTTCCTCGAACGACGTTTGGAATTCCCGATGGAGATGCAACGCTGGTTCGACCTGATCCGTTCGGGAAATGCGATCAATGAACTCTCAAAGATTGGGATCATCATAGATAAAGACGATCTGTTGTTCCCGGTTCCCAATAGTGAAGTGACCTTGCGTGACAATCCGGACAAGTTCCCTCAAAATCCCGGCTACTAATGTGATATAATTGTATACTGTTATGAAAAACTAATAAGTGTAACAACCCAGATGAAAATAAAGAAAACAATAATTGTACTGCTTTTATGTTTTCTCCCTATAGCCTCTTTCGCGCAGAAAGTGGGAGAGGCATTGTCTGCATGGGAGGAAGGATATATGGATATTCACCACATCAATACAGGCTGTGGAGAATGTGCCTATCTCATTCTTCCCGACGGTACCACGATGCTGATAGATGCAGGAGAAAACAAAGCCGGCAACCCCCGACACGTACCACCCAAACCCAATGCCGGCCGTACTCCCGGCGAATGGATAGTGGATTATATCAAAGCCATGGCACCTGCTCAAAATCAGAAGTTGGACTATGCGTTGATTACCCATTTCCATAGCGACCACATGGGAGGTGTACTTAAGATGAAGAACGAATCGGGTAGGTATTATAATACCGGAATAATAACGGTGGCAGAGAACCTTCAGATAAGTACACTGGTGGACAGAGGATTTCCGGATTACAAATTCCTGGTTGATACAGAAGATAAAATGATAAAGAATTACTTTAATTTTTTGCATTTTACGAAACGTAGAATCAATGCCGAACAATTCCGTCCGGGAGTGGAGAATCAATTCAAACTCTTGCATGATTCCATCCGTTATGCCGGGAATTTCAAAGTGCAAAACATCTATGCCAATGGCTGGCTGTGGACGGGAAAGGGACACGAGACGAAATACCTGTTTCCCGATTTTAGTACATTGGAAAAGTATGATATTCCGCAAGAGAATACGTTGAGTTGTGCGCTGAAAATCACATACGGCAGATTTTCATATTATACCGGAGGAGATGTGACCGGCTATCCTAAACCGGGAAGAAGCCGGTTCCATGATGTAGAAACACAGATGGCTCCCGTTGTGGGGCGCACGGAGGTCTGTTGCGTGAATCATCATGGATACAACAATGCCACTAATGATACTTTTATTTTAACTCTGTCTCCCCGGGTGTTTATTATTCAGGCAAGTGATGCCCTGCATCCCAATCATTCTACATTGGAACGAATGCTTTCCAAACAGTTGTATCCCGAAAAGAGAGATGTATTCGCCACCAATCTGCATCCTGCCGCTGAAATAGTCATCGGCAAGAATACGGAAAAGATGAAAAGCAAGCAAGGACATATTGTTGTCCGGGTATTGCCGGGAGGCGACGAATACTATGTTTACATCTTGGAGGATAACAATACCAAACGTAAAATCAAGCAGATATCCGGCCCCTACGTCTGTCGCCCGACATCCCGTCCGGAAGTTGCAAACTGATATGGAAATGAAGTTGAATTATAGCAGATAAAAAAGATATGAAAACAATCAATTATATAGTAAAGAGAGGCCCGTTAGCGGCATTATTTATCATGTTCATCGTGTTTTATGCTTGCAGCGATGACGACCAACCACAGAATCAGAAAGCGGAAGTGACAGATTTCTCCCCTGTTACGGGCGGACGAAATACGTTGCTCACTTTGAACGGAACCAACTTTGGCACAGATCCCAATCATGTCAAGGTAACAATAAACGGAAAAGAAGCAGTGGTGAAAACAGTCACCAATGAAGTCATCACAGCCGAAGTGCAGAAAGGTACGAGCTCGGGAACAGTCAGAGTCATCCTCGGTGAAAGACCCAATGCGCAAATCTTGATTTATGACCAGAATTTCACTTATGTATCCAATCAGGTCGTGTCTACCTATTTAGGGGGAAAAGGCAGTGGTGAGACAGACGGAGCTTTTTCTGTGGCTACCCTGTCCAAACCCCGCTATTTGGCGTGGGGAAAAGACGAAGCATTGTATATTGTTGAAGACGGAGCAAGTCTGGCAGATGATATGGCATGTATCCGGGTGGCAGGGAACAACCAGCTGACCACTCTGCTGAAAGCTTCGGAAAGCTCATTGGTACAGCGAATGCGGGCTATCGACTTCTCATTGGACGAGAATACGATGTATATAGCCAATGATAATAATGCAGACGGAATTATGGGATTCGGCACAATGACTAGAAACGGAAATAAGTTCGAAAACCTGACTTCACTGTGGGAACAGGGAGGTATCACAGCCGTGAAAGTACACCCGAAGACAGGTGCTGTTTTCATTGGCTATCATTCCGGCTCATGGATATATCAGTATGACGGAACGAGCTTTATTCCTAAGTTCCAGCTCCCGGATGCTTCGGGCACGGCTGCGAGTAAGGGGAATATCAATGGAATTGCATTTGATAAGTCGGGCACGACCGCTTATATTGTTTCACGTAAGAATCATGTGATATATAAGGTAAGTTATGATCTCGTTACGGGAGAATTTAGTGGTGTGAAATTACTAGCCGGCTCTTTCGGAGTGACAGGATATGCTGATGGGACGGGCACTTCTGCCAAGTTCAACGAACCGTCACAAGGCGATGTGGGTGAAGATGGCAATTTCTATGTAGCCGACAGGGGAAACCATTGTATTCGCATTATCACTCCCGATGGCGAAGTTTCAACCTATGCCGGACAAAATAAAGCAGGCATGGCGGACGGAATTGCTTCACAGGCAGAATTCAATAATCCCGAAGGTTGCCAGTTCGGCCCCGACGGTGCATTGTATGTAGCCGATTACTCCAATCATGCCATCCGTAAGGTAGAAGACGGACCTGCGCAACCCTAATAATCCATATCAATCAAAGAAAGAATAGAATGATAAGAAATAGATTTTTATGTAGCTGTCTGTTAGTGTGGTGTGCTCTTATCTCATGTGCACAACAATCAGACGAAAATGTAAATAAGGCACTTCATAACATTGACGGGCAGTCGGTACTGGTCGTTTCACACCGTGCCGACTGGCGCAACGCTCCCGAAAACTCCCTGCAAGCCATCAAAAATTGTATTGAGATGGGAGTGGATATGGTTGAAATAGACTTGAAGAAAACCAAAGACGGGCATTTAATCCTGATGCACGATAAAAAGATAGACCGTACAACCACCGGAAAAGGATTACCACAGGATTATACCCTGGCAGAACTGAAGAAATTCCGTTTGAAAAACGGAGCCGGACATAAGACCGCCCACCTCATTCCAACTCTGGAAGAGGTGATGAACCTGTGCAAAGGAAAGATTCTGGTCAATGTAGACAAAGGATATGACTATTTTCAGGAGGCCTATCAGATTCTGGAAAAAACGGGTACTACTCATCAATGCATCATCAAGTCTGATTTTCCGTATGAAAAGGTAACAAGCGAGCATGGGGATGTACTTCAGAAAATGACATTTATGCCTGTTGTCAATCTGGATAACCCCGAAGCGGAGACCATCATTGACGGCTATATCCGGAATCTCAAACCTACTGTTTTTGAACTGGTATTTAGCAAGTATTCTGAAGAGACACTGCGCCTGATTAAAAAAGTGCGTGATAGTGGGGCCGAAGTCTTTGTAAATGCCATGTGGCCTGAACTGTGCGGTGGACATGATGATGACAAGGCAGTGGAGGAACAGAAGTACGAACAGAGCTGGGGATGGATTGTCCGGCAGAACATCCGTCTTATCCAAACAGACAGGCCTCGCGAACTTCTCGAATATCTGAAGAAAAAGAATCTCCATCCTTAAACGGTCAGACATGCTGAAACAACTAATCAACTTTTACAAGGTCTCTTCACCGAGACCTTGTAATGGGGAGTCTTTGTCCTCCTCCGAAGCCCGTCGCCTTAAATACCTGAAATGGTCTACTTTCCTTTCAGCCACTTTCGGTTACGGTATGTACTATGTTTGCCGTCTTAGTCTGAATGTCGTAAAGAAACCCATTGTGGATGAGGGTATCTTTTCGGAAACTGAACTGGGCATTATCGGCTCTGTACTGTTTTTCACCTATGCCCTCGGCAAATTCACGAATGGTTTCCTGGCCGACCGCAGCAATATCAATCGTTTTATGACCACTGGTTTGCTGGTTACGGCTTTGGTTAATCTTTGTCTGGGTTTTACCCATTCGTTCCTCCTGTTCGCCATACTTTGGGGAATTAGCGGATGGTTCCAGTCTATGGGAGCCGCATCTTGTGTGGTAGGCCTTTCCCGTTGGTTCACGGATAAGGAGCGGGGTTCCTACTATGGATTCTGGTCTGCCAGCCACAACATCGGCGAAGCATTAACCTTTCTGATTATTGCCTCCATCGTCAGTGTGCTGGGCTGGCGTTACGGTTTCTTCGGGGCGGGTGTTGTGGGGCTGATTGGCGCACTGATTGTCTGGAAGTTCTTCCATGACACTCCCGAAAGTCGGGGCTTTCCTCCTATGAATGCGCCCGAAGAGAAAAAGGAGATGAGTGCCACAGAAACGGCCGATTTTAATAAAGCGCAGCGACAAGTCCTATTGATGCCCGCCATCTGGATACTGGCTCTTTCGAGTGCTTTCATGTATATCAGCCGCTACGCTATCAATAGTTGGGGCGTTTTCTATTTGGAAGCCCAGAAAGGTTACTCCACACTGGATGCGAGTTTTATTATTTCCATCTGTCCGGTCTGTGGTATTATCGGTACCATGTTTTCGGGAGTCATTTCAGATAAGCTGTTTGGCGGTCGTCGTAATATTCCTGCTTTAGTATTCGGATTGATGAATGTTTCCGCTCTTTGCCTGTTCCTGCTTGTTCCGGGCGTACACTTCTGGATAGATGTACTTGCCATGGTACTTTTCGGGTTGGGTATCGGAGTGCTCATCTGTTTTCTGGGTGGACTGATGGCTGTCGATATTGCTCCCCGCAATGCCTCTGGCGCAGCATTGGGAGTGGTGGGTATTGCCAGTTATATTGGAGCCGGTTTACAGGATGTGATGAGTGGTATTCTGATAGAGGGTCAGAAGCCGGTTCAGAACGGAGTTGATGTTTATGATTTCACGTACATCAATTGGTTCTGGATTGGTGCGGCTCTGCTGTCAGTACTCTTTGCATTGTTGGTTTGGAATGCAAAATCAAGAGATACGGATTAGCTTCAGGTATATTAGGTTAGATTGAAAAAAGCTTGTTTCTAAAAGAGGATAACAAATGTTTATTCTTAATGGTATTGGTTTTTATTTCGGGAAGTTCATAGCTACGATTCTTCCCGAAATATTTTTATTATATTTATGTCGTTTCTACCAGCCAACGATTGATATTGCGAGTTTCCGCACTAAATTCCACACCGATTTTTATTATTTCCCGGTGGTCTTTCTGATAAGGAATCAGATATCCTTTCTCGTCAATTTGCTTCATTGCTTCTTCTGCGGTCCCATTTAATTTGAACTCAAACACGTAGACATATTCCGGTGTTTTAACCACAGCATCGGCGCGTCCACGGGCACTACGTACTTCCGCTTCCGTGAATTGCCCCATCAGTTTGAATACGAGATAGAAGATAACCTGATAATGACGTTCGGTCTGGGCATTCAATTCATACGGGATATCGGCAAAGAAAGCTTCCAGGCGGGTGAGGAAAGATTCGTAATCACCTGTGCGTAATTCCTGAACGAATTTTCCGATATAAAATCCCTGATCGTTGTTCTTCATTGGAGTGTAAAACGGAACAAGGAAATTAATGAATCCGTAGCGCACTTCATCATTCGGAAAATCAAGTAGATAGTTCTGAAACTCTCTGTCATAATCCTTAATAGTCAGATATCCACTTTGATAAATCAGCGGTACGGGATTATTAGCATCCATTCTGTATTCT
>OGMW01002093.1_pt1 | contig 14562 bp, 14 predicted proteins | sample 1573281 | NCBI WGS metagenome assembly OGMW01 (sample SAMEA2581907, study PRJEB24529) | metagenome | biome: Human gut stool | place: China | collected 2011
ATTTATTTTGATAGTTGATTCGTTCTCCTTGAATTACTGGATAACAAATCATTTTATCACTATCCAGATTTTCTACATGCATATCTACTGCACTGATCTGATGGTTTTCATAAGTATTGTAATAATAAATACCTTTTGTAACATTACAACACGACGTATACAATGTGATTTCATATTTTCCATCCGCTACTTCGCAACATCCTCGTTGCTGATCCACAGATCCGAGAATGTGGAAGAATTGGCTAACGCTTTCTTCCTCTGATTCACCTGAAATTGCATTTACCTTTGTAAAAGCTACACGTACAAAGCGAGAGGAAGATGAGAGATCTCCCGGAAGACCTAATCCTCCCATACCTCTACTATATGCATCAAGAGCCAAATTTTCGCAGAAAGTATTTCTGGGCTGTTTAGGAGATAAATACATATAATTATTTAGTTGAAACATCTGCTGTGGAAATGGCGGATTATTCGTAAGCACTCCTACTGGATTGTCATAAATATGCAAACCATCTGACATAGATTCTACCGTAATTGACTCATTCTCATCAGAAATGATCCAGTGTAATTGTGCTAATGGTAATTGCTCGCTGAAAGGAGTATTAACAATATTAATTCGTTCAAGAAGCTCGCGAACTTCAACTAAAGAAGAACACTGACTTAAAATCCACGGAATAAATTCAAACTGTGCAATATTTTCCACATCTGGCTTAATCGCGGCATAAACAGCATTTCCGACAAAATTCAGTCCTGCCATTGCCACTCCTTTTTCATTCATAGCATCATAATACAAAGGATAATCTTCTGCAACATGAGCCATTCCAATAATTGCATAATGATTTTTCATATCGCCAACATGGCGAAAATTAAACGCATAATTACGTGGTGTAATTACTATCTGATCACCATAAGAGAATTCATAATCGAGGGTTCGTCCAAAGTAAAAATCTTTTGTTTTATAAGTTGCTGCTGTACACATGATCGTTTATCCTCCTAAATAGATTGAAATATGTCAATGAGTTTTTTTCTTGAACAATATTATAGCACAATTCTTTTATTTTGTTCCAACTTCATACATGATCATAACATGTAAACTTTAAACTATTTTCCTAGATTATTTCTCCATCAGTTTTTCAAACCAGGTATCCATAGCTAGGATGAATTGACCTACGTCTGGCAATTCTTGCAGCATTTCGTTTAGGGTTTTGTGCTTCACATATTTCTGCACATACACCCAACAGGCAACGCTACTGGCTTCTGATACAATGTCAGCTATGGTTTTGCGCATAAGCTCTTCAAATTCAGCAATTTCTTCTTTCGGAACAACATCATACAGTGTTGGTGCCTGATGACTTATTTTTACTCCATTTTCATTTGCATCTTTAAGCAGATTCTTAACTTTTTCTCTTGAATCCTCCGGTACTTTTATGTACTCCCACATAAATGCTACCACATCGGACGGTGTGTCTTTTTTAAGTGGTGGTAACTGAATATAATCATTGTTTTCGCTCATTTTCATATCCTCCTCACGATATAATAAAATCAATAATACGTTCTCTTGTCATGTCCAGTACAGTATCTACAAACACTCCTGCAAACAGGATCAGATACAGAATTACACTCAGCGAAAACAGGAATGCAACCTGTACCCAGTCATGGTAACAGTATGCAGTCGCTATAATCAACAAAGTGAATATAAACCCAAGGATCCCTCTGACAACCGCATAAGTCTGTACTGTCATCTTTACTGCCAGTCCGATCACAAAAAGGATCAGCCATACCGGCAGTAATAATATTTTCCCAGCAAGTTTTAAAATAAACATGTGCACCTCCTATCTTACCAGTCCTGGCATATCATGGTTCACCTCTGCCTGATAATACCCGTTCATCGTAGACGGTGCATTAAACAGGGCTGCTAATAAATATTTCTTGATGTTCTTCACTTTGGTGGTGTTACCACGCATACAGTGTAAGACATACTCGATATGTGAATAGGTCAGCATCAGAAATTTTTTCTTCACCAGTGATGCCGGATACCAGTTGCTGGCAATCAATATCTTGTCATTTTTACACATCACAGTTTCTACGATCAGGTTCACGATTTCATCTACCTGTCGCATATCGTCATGATGGGTTACTTCCAGTGATTCATAATCAATGGTCTCTTTGACAAGGTTTTCATAAGCCTGATAATCCTCAGAGCGGTTATCGCTATCAAATCTTTTCTCATCCACAGATATGATAGGATTAGATTTATTATCATTCATTTCAGTATAACTAAGATTAGTATTATTAGGGTTTGAAATGTAAACTTCTTGAAGTTTGTTTTCGGGACTTCTAGAAGTTTGATTTTGGGACTTCATGAAGTTTAAATTGTAAACTTCTGCAGGCTCTTCATTTTCCACAGAAGTTTGTTTTTTAAACTTCTCTAATTCCTCTCCAAATTTTTTCGCATCTGTTTTCTCAGGCATAAAGGTTTTTACGTAGATAACATTCACCTTTCCAAATCCCTGCCTGCGTTTCTCAATCAGACCAATTCCTGTTTCGTCATCCAGCTCTCTCATGGATTTGATGGCTTTATTTCTGCCACAGTTCAGTAATTCCATGATATCTTCGATGGAAAAGTAGATATATGCTCTGTTTTTGTCGTCAAACCACTGATTTTTGATGGAAAGAGACATTCGATCCAACATCAGTCCATATAAAATTTTAGCATCGCTTGATAAATCTTTAAAATAGCTGTCTGTAAATAATGCTTTTGGTATGCGGTAGAAGCTGAACTGATCAGCTTCGGTACCGTAAAAATAATTAAATGTCATTTTTTTCTCCATAATTTCCTCCTTTCATTTTCTGCTAAGAAGTCCTCTTTTTAAACTTCTTTGACATTGTTTTCTTAGCTTTTTCTCTCCTTAACAGGACTGTTCCTGCATCCACTTTTCTAATAATGATTCAATCACCTGCTCCATATCTTTGGCTGTATAATCATCCGGAAAATACTTTGTCAGTTTCTTTTCTGAGAAAGTAAGAGACCGGGATACTTTCTTTGCCATCACACAGTTATTGAAAATCGATAACATCTGAATCTGATTGATTGGTCCATCATTCAGCTGATTTCTGAGTGCTGCAATCTGTTTTGGTTTGATGAATCCGGTGTCGCTGATATATTCGTAGATCCATCCCTGTACTTCCTTATCGATGTAGGAGATATTGACAGCAACCGTAAACTGAAGCTTCTTGTTATCTACCAGATCAAGAAGTTCCGGAATAAGTTCTGTTAATCGTACAAATCTTTGAACCTGAGCTCTACTTTCCCCAACTTGCTTGCTCAAGACTTCATCCGATCTCAACTTCGTCTCATTTTGAGACAAAGTTAAATCTGCTCTGATTCCCTGCCTTTTCATTGCCTCAAGTTTCATCTTATAAGCAAAAGCTTTCTCACTCGGCAACAGTTCCTCTCGCTGAATGTTAGCGTCCACCATAGCCACAATGGCATCATCATCCGATAATTCTCTTACGATTGCCGGAATAGTCGTAAGTCCTGCAAGCTGTGCTGCATGCATTCTTCTATGACCGGATACCATTTCATATTCTTCATTATCATCCATTCGAAGCAGTACCGGTGTCAGTACTCCATTGATCCTTACACTTTCAACCAGATCCTGCATCTTTTCATCATCCAGCACCTTGAACGGATGATTTTTAAACGGATGGATCTTACTGATTTCTATCTCCATTGCAGATTCTTCATTTACCACACCAAGCAGTTCATCAATGCTTGCCAGTTTAATCTTTTCGCCACTTCTATTTTTCATTTTTCAAAACCTCCTGTGTTAAGTTCTTATATGCTTCGGCAACTTTTCCTTTCGGGCAGTGCATGTAGATGCTTTTTCCCTCTGCACTGGTCTCAGCTGCTTTTACAGACATCGGAATCACATTTTCAAATACTTCTATCTGGCTTCCGTATGTTGTATGTACTCTCGATGCAATATCCCTTGCGTAATTGGTTCTGAAATCTACCATGGTCAGGAGAATGCCCTCAATCGCCAGTTTCCGGTTCAGTCTTTTCTTTACTGTAAGAATGGTCTTGATCAACTGTTGAAGTCCTTTAACAGGCAGATATGCGGCCTGCACAGGTATCAGAACAGAATCAGAAGAGACCAGTGCATTGATTGTCATCATACCAAGGCTTGGCATACAGTCGATCAGGATATAATCGTATCGGCCTCTTATCGCATCGATATATTCCTTCATGATCATTTCTCTGCTCATAACATTTCCCATCGTTACTTCCAATGCAGAAAGCTCAATATTTGCCGGAAGTAGATCTACATTTTCCTGGTGATGTAAGATACCATCTTCCAGATTGATTTCTTCTTCGTTGATGACATCCATCATGATCGTTGCCAGTGTGATTCGAAGATCATCCGGTTCCTCATATCCGAGACTTGCAGTTAAACTTCCCTGTGGATCCGCATCGATTAGCAACACTTTCTTGCCTTCTCTTGCCAGTCCAATACCTACATTTACAGTTGTGGTAGTCTTGCCAACTTTATGTGAAGCTTCACATAAAGTTGCTTATGAAAAGTAAGTTATTATGCAAAGTGGAGCCCACACTTTGTTGATTATATAAAATATATGGGCTCTTCAGACTTTGCATAATTCGGAAATACTCCTTACAGCGACTTCAACCAATCGAGAAGGTCTTTGTCCTTTTTCCATGTCGGTAATTCATCAGATGCCGGGCTGCTGTAAGCCTCCATCAAAGCTTTCCGTTTCATCTTTTCATCTGCTCGTGCGTAGATTTCAGTTGTTGAAATGTCAGAATGACCCAGTAAATCTCTGATATAAACAAGATTGACACCAGATTGAAGCAGATGCATTGCTTTGCTATGTCTCAGCCAATGAGGTGTAATCTCAGCAGAGATGTCTTTTACTCCCATTGCCTGAGCCTGAGCTGCATACTTTTTCAAAATATATGTTACACCAGCTCTTGTCAGCGGTTTGTTACCACGATTAGTGAATAATGGATTGTGACCATATACAGGTGAAGTCAAGCCAGAACCTTCCATATATTGTTTCAATAATTCTCCGGTTGGTTTCATGACTGGAACAATACGGCTTTTACCACCTTTCCCAGTCAATATGATGGTAACAGTATCATTCAAAGCAATATCACACACTTTTAAATCTACAAGTTCTTGAACTCTTGCACCTGTGTCGTATAAAAGTGACAGTAGCACAGCATCTCGTTTTCCTTGGATCGTGGTTCTGTCAGGTTGTTCCAACAGCCCTCTAATGCTATCCAGAGGAAGATACATGAGAGGAGGCTTGTCCGTTTTTTTCATCGGGATAGCCAGGATTTTCTGACTTTGCTGCATATACTGTGGTTCTTCCACCATTAAAAAACTGAAAAATGAATGAATTGCGGCTAGACGCTGATTTCTTGTCGCTGCTTTGCAGTTGCGTTCATCTTCTAGCCATTGAAGGAAACGAAGTATTAATTCTCGATCTACTTTGGCAATCGTCAGCTTTTCAGGTGAAAGATTCTCCTGATCTCTACAGTATCTTAAAAATAAAGAGAATGAATCTCTGTATGCTAACTGAGTGTTTCGTTTACTCCCAACCTGCCTCGGAAGATATGTTGACAGGAACTGCGTCAGATATCGGGCAAAATCAGTTTCCTTCATGGCATACCTCCGGGATGACATATGCACAGGATTTTTCCACTTTTTTCATCAAGTCGGGATAAACTTCGGCTGTCAGCCGCAGATACTGTGCAGTTGAGCGTACGGTTTTATGTCCCATATATGTGGAGAGAATCGGGAGCATAGCAGTCAGATCTGCATCTTCTTTGATCCACTTTTGCAAAACATGAACTGCAAATGTATGACGAATATCATGCAGACGAGGTCCTTGCCCTTTTCCACCATGTGAAATACCTGCAACTTCCAGATATCTACGATATCTTTGATATACAGTCATAGGACTGATCATGGTCTTGTCAGGGGCAGGAAAGAAAAAGTCACTGTCTTTTTCCCACCAGGTTTTATCTGCATAGGATATACAAGCTTCTTTCACAGAGTCTGATAATGGGATATATCGGTCACGGTCAGTTTTGGCTTCACGGATTGTAAGAATCCCATCTTCGAGATTTACATCCTTATAGCGAAGACCAACAACTTCAGATACACGAAGTCCACAGCCATAGAGAATACGAAATATCACAGGTAGCGCCAGATGCATGTTTCTTGCAACCTCCCGAGGTTCTGTTTCATCAGCTGCTTTTATCACAGATACTATCTGTTCATGTGTAAATATATAAGGAACAAATGAATTATGATTCAAGCCTTTTACTTCTGGTACTATATAAGCATCATAGCCAAGATTATTCAGGTAGATAGCAAACTGTCTTATACAGGTAATACGGTGTGAACGGCTTTTTTCGGTTTCACTTTCTCTTGGTGCAATCCATTTTTCTGCAAGAGAACGGGATATTTCTATTTCTGTGATACCCAGTTCTTCACTGAAACGGCAAAATCGTGATAAGCATTTCGGTTCATCTGCGTATTTAAAACCGGCACTTCTTTTGTATTGAATGAATTCCTGAGCGACCTCAGCAAATGCTCCTGTCATTGTTGGTGATTTTCTGATTCTTGTCATGTTAGATTGCCACCTCCAATGCACACTTTCTGAGTTCGGTGATATCAATACGAAGGTATGCCATCGTGGTTTCGGTAGTTGTATGTCCCAGGATTTCTGAAATGACCGGAAGAGGGATCTCATGCTCTAACAGACGACTTGCAAGGCTGTGACGAAGCGTATGGGAACCTTTCTTTTTTCCTTCAAGATGAATCCCTGATTTTTGGAGATGAACTCTTACAAGGGCACCGACTGCACCCGGATTAAAATTCGTATACGGCGGAACTTGCCTCACAAAAACATGATCTGAAGCAGTTTTTGGTCTTGCGTTCTTCAGATAATTGATGATTGCTTCACCCACATCTTCAAGCAGAGGAAGTTCCAACGGATTTCCTGTTTTTACCTGAGTTAAACGGATACTCTCTTTTTCCCAATCGATATTGGAAAATCTGAGATTGGCCACATCACTGCTGCGCAGCCCGAGTCTTGCAATCAGAAGAATGATTGCATAATCACGGATTCCACAAGGGTTTCCAAGATCAATCGAATTAAGAAGTTTTTTTACTTCGTTTGCAGTATACGATGAAGGTAAACGGCTTTGCCTGTTGTAATGGGGATTGGGAAGCTTGGAGAACATCTCCGTATTCATAAAACCATTCTCATAGCAGTATTTCAGATAATATCGAACCGCCCGCATTGTATGATTTATGGTTGGCTTTTCATAGCAGCTTAGTGATGCCATGAAATCCAAAACATCTTTAAGAGACAGGACATCCAGAGAAGATATGTTCTTCTTTTTCAAAAACATAAAAAATCTTTCTAGATACAAACTGAAAACTTTATTTGATTTTTTGGTAATTCCTGTTTTCTCTCGATGCGAGAGGTAGGCTTCAGCACTGTCTTTGAAACTGTCAGGAAAAGTGTATACTCTTTTATCCATAACAAGATATAGAGTCACATTTCCTGAATGTTGGTATTCTGCTAAGGCATTAATACAACGGGAATAGGTTGCACACCATTTCTTCTGTTCGATTTTAGATGACATGAAATAATGGTCTTCTAAGAACTGCAATCCAAAATCCATACTAAAAGATTCCGCGTCATGTTCTTTTGCGTAGAGTAAAAGTTGCTTTGAAAGAGTTTTAAATACGTTTTGGTAATAGTTGGATGCACCAGCTTCAATGAGAGCCTCCTTGGTTTGATTGATTAGTTGCTGCAAAGTTAAATTTTCCATCTTGTGTTCCTCCTTAAGTGCTTTGATAAAAATACACTTAAATCGTGATGGATTATGAAAAGTAAATCAACCAAAGAATTCTTTATTTATAAGTTTTTCTATCACCTACTTTGCATAATGTGTAGCTTTTCATAACCAACTCCACCTTTCTGGTTTACTACGGATATAACTTTACACATGATTTCTTCCTCCTTTAACTTTCCCATGATTCTTTTTTCCATAATTTTAGCAGTGCCAGTATTTCCCGTTTCATCATTGCCGGTGTATAAGAATTTGGAAAATACTTGTGTAACTGCTCATTGGTAAAAGCTACTCTGGTGATCTCACCTTTTTTAACTTCACACATGATTTCTTCCATCTTTTCTAACGATAACTGTTTTTCTTTACTCAGCTGCTTTATCCGCTGAGCCTGTGAGAGTGACGGAATCGCCTGTGCATAATCCATTGCTTTAAGCAGTTCTCTTTGTTCATTTTCTTTCAATGCAGCAATCTCTACTGCCGGACAAAAAGAAATAATCTCATCATCCAGTTTCTGCAACATTTCCGGTATAAGCTTTGTCAGTGATATATAACGCTGCACTTGTTTTGGGCTATCACCACAATCCTCACTGATAATATCTATCGATCGTTTTCTTGGTGTTTTGTGGTCAACTTGGCTCTTTTTTCGACCACTTTTTCTTTTTAATACGTCATTCTTCAGCTTGTAAGCAAAAGCTTTTTCACTGTAGCTGATCCGTTCTCTGTGAAGATTAGAATCCACCATACTTAAAATGGAATCATCTTCACTTAATACCCGGATAATCACCGGTACTTTACGATATCCCAGTTTCTCCGCAGCATGTTTTCTTCTGTGGCCGGATATGATCTCATAGTAGCCATCCGGTACTGGTCTGACGATCAGCGGATTTAAAATGCCATACTTCTCAATGCTTTCCTGCAGAAGAAACATTTCCTTATCATCTTTTACTTGAAATGGATGTTCCTTAAAAGGGCGAAGACGCTCAATCTCAATTTCTATGATTCTTTCTTCTTTTTCTCCTGATTGTCTGTTTGGCTCAGTCATCTTGACTCCTTTCCTCCAGGATTCAGGAAATAAAAAATGCCTGCCTGGAACTTTTATAGATAGTAAAGTTCCAAACAGACATTGCTGTTTGACCATTAGCTGTAGCTAATAGAATTGAATACTGTTTCAGCTAATTTATGTTTGCAGGTTTGGGAGAGATTGTTTCTTTTCCCTCCTTTTCTCTGATTTACATCCCCGAATAAAGGGTGACAACGGAGCGGAACCCAAATGTTAGCTGGACTTCCTAAAACCCATGTTTGCAAACCGGTAATTTTGATTAGCTGTCAGCTAACAAAAATCGGATTGCGTTAGCTGGAAATTGATCATTTTGAATGGAATTTTGTGTCACGAACGTGATTAGAAAATAACAAAAGCGTTCGTTGTCAGCTAATCCAGCTAACATTTTCGAACGCTTTGAAGCCCGTCGCCAAGAGGATTTGAACCTCCGACCCCTCGCTTAGGAGGCGAGTGCTCTATCCAGCTGAGCTATATGGACATTTAATCAACACCCATAATATAAGTTACTGTTCACTCCGTTCTCAGTAACTTAACCAAAATTCATTCCAGATTACCTGCGACAATGAGATTTTGGCTTGTATGTCTCGGGACTTTGGCATATTTTTGCAAAAATACCTCGAGGAATAATGGTGTATGAACAGTAACTAATATACTATATTTCAAAGAAAATTACAAGTGCAATCTGGCTTTTCTTATCTAATTTTCTGCTTCCGGATTCCATGTATTATCTTCCAGCTTTTGAATCATCTCATCCAGTTCAACAGTATATGCTACTTTTACATCACTATCCTGTTTAACGATAAACTCAGACAACCCATAAGCCTGTCCATTATCCGCCCAGTCATAAGTATATCCCAATCTTGTCCATGGATATTCGCCATCATAATAGCTGGAAATAATGTTCGCATCAAACCATGCTTTATAATCCGCATCAACATCTTCGGAGAATGAGTCTGTCATTTCTACTGTTCCAATATCCGAAATATATGCCGGACGAAAAACATCTTCCGGTTTTACCCACATAGCTGTAACATAGTTAGATTCATTATCAGGAGTCAGACCAAGCAATTCTTTCATTCTTGTCTGCCAGTCTGTTACACCCTCTTTATTTTCCTGATACCAGTCTTCCAGTTCACCACCTGTAAATGTCCATACATTTCCCCATTCCAATTTCACATCAGTGCCATCTGGATAACTGTCCGGATATTTATGGAATGTATACAGAAGAACTCTTCCCTCTTCATCATAAACTGCATAAGGCTCTCCCTCATCCAGGCTTACTACCGGAAGAATCTCACCATCCTCGGCAATCATCGCATCTTCAACTGCCTGATCAAAAAGAATCTGCAGATCATCTTCACTTTCAGCAGAAGAATCGGTTTCTACTGCTTCTTCTGTCTCTGTTGTTTCCTCTGCCTGTACACTTACAGATACTCCGCCTGATACAACCATCGCAGAAACCAGAACCCCACTTATCATCCATTGTTTCCATAATTTGTTTTTCATATAATATCACCTTCCTTTTTTCAGTTTTCCATCTTGCCTGCTCCAAGTATATCATAGGAATTCATTCTTTTCTTACCCATGGAATGAATTGCAAATATTCGGCGTGAAATGTATATTTCTATAGCATTTCCTCGTCAAGCGGATTGTTATAAGCATGTTTCACGTGAAACATATTCTTGTAAATCACAAGATGGCATAGGCGAAATATTCGTCCATGCCATCATAAATCATTTTAATTAATAGTGCAACTGTCCCTGGAGCCATATGATTCCTTTGAATCTACGTCCGATCTTTGGCTCCCCCAGCAAATCATTCTTATTGATACAAACATCAAACTGCATATCATTACAGTCTAATGTAAGCTGGCAGATTTCTTCTCCTGTTATAATGTTCTTGAATGTCATAAAATCCAGAATCTCACCCATGATACTATATTGATCACATTCAATTCCATATGGCATGAAATAGGAATCCACTATAGAAAAAATATCGTCTGTAACTATACGCTGAGAGATCATGGAATATGTATCCATATCCTCCATCGTGAGGCTCTCCATAGCCTCTTCATCACCGTTTCTGGCGGCTGCAATGAGATGATTTCTGTTCTTTGTCAGTTCACGTTCTGCTTTTACTGCTTCTTTATCTTTCTCTACAGGAAAAAGGATTTTTCCTTCCCTGGCCAGCCCGGAAAGGGTTAAAGGCTGGCCACCCGGAAGTATGTTGCCTTTTTCACGCTGTTGCAGATACTCAGCAGCATTCTGAAGATAGAAAATTAAAGTAACCCCAATTCTCAAATCGTCACAGGCACCTGCAAAAGATTCTTTGTCTGCATGTCTTTCTATCACAACACTCTCCTGTGTTGTAATGCCTGTTCCACGAAAAAAAGGAAAATAATAATCCGGATAAAATACGTTGTTTTCATCATACTGCCCGCAGACAGTAATTCCACAATCGCATCCATAATTCTTGGAAAACTCTGCAAACATACCATCAGGGTAGTTCTCTATGACTGTTTTCTCATCATAAGTTTCAACCACATCCGTAATGATCTGTCTGATACTGCTTCTTTTGGTGATCCTGTAAAAACCAACTGCCCTCAGATAACTGTGCATAAGAACACCTCCCTGAAAAAGCCTGCGTTTCTCTTACGCGCGTGTCTTTTTCTCAATCTTTGTCATACCACCCATGTATGGCTGCAGAGCTTTAGGAATACTTACAGAACCGTCTGCATTCAGGTTATTCTCCAGGAATGCGATCAACATTCTAGGCGGTGCTACAACAGTATTATTTAATGTATGTGCAAGATATTTCTTACCATCTTTTCCGTTTACACGGATCTTAAGACGACGTGCCTGTGCATCACCAAGGTTTGAACAGCTTCCTACCTCGAAATATTTTTTCTGACGTGGAGACCATGCTTCTACGTCAAGAGATTTTACTTTCAAGTCTGCCAGGTCACCGGAGCAGCACTCAAGTGTACGAACCGGAATATCCAGAGAACGGAACAGATCTACTGTATTCTGCCATAATTTATCAAACCACATCGGACTCTCTTCCGGTCTGCAGACAACGATCATTTCCTGTTTTTCAAACTGATGAATACGGTAAACGCCTCTCTCCTCAAGTCCATGAGCACCTTTTTCCTTACGGAAACATGGAGAATAGCTTGTAAGAGTTTTCGGAAGTTCTTCCTCAGGAATGATCTGATCGATAAATTTACCGATCATAGAATGTTCACTTGTTCCGATCAGGTATAAATCTTCACCCTCAATCTTATACATCATGGCATCCATTTCAGCAAAACTCATTACACCTGTTACAACATTGCTTCTGATCATAAAAGGAGGTACACAGTAAGTAAAACCTCTGTTTATCATGAAGTCACGTGCATAGGAGATTACTGCTGAGTGAAGTCTTGCGATATCTCCCATTAAATAGTAGAAACCATTTCCCGCAACACGTCTTGCACTGTCAAGATCGATTCCATCAAAATTTTCCATAATTTCTGTATGATATGGCACTTCAAAATCCGGAACAACCGGTTCACCAAACTTCTCGATTTCTACGTTCTCGCTGTCATCTTTACCGATCGGTACAGATGGATCAATGATATTCGGAATTACCATCATATCTTTGAGAAGTTCTTCCTCTACCTCTTTCTCTCTTGTGGAAAGTTCTTCAATACGGGTTCCGGAAGCAGCTACCTGTTTCTTTACTTCTTCAGCTTCTTCTTTCTTTCCCTGTGCCATCAGTGCACCGATCTGTTTGGAAATTTTATTTCTCTCTGCACGAAGAGCTTCTACTTCCTGTTTGATTTCGCGATTCTCTTTGTCCAGTTCCAGAACTTTATCCACTAATTCCAGTTTATTATCCTGAAATTTGTTGCGGATATTCTGTTTTACAACTTCCGGATTTTCTCTCACAAATTTAATATCTAACATCTTGTTCCTCCTGAAATATTCTATTACATTATGTAATGATGTCAGGGTAAAATCTGGCAACAACTTTTCCCCTGATATCAATTTATCATATCATGTGCATTCCTGCACAAAACAGATTCTCTTTTAGTATGCTCTTGTTTTCAACTTTTAAACATTACTGTTCACTCCGTTCACAGTAACTTTTAAAAAACTTTATTCTTCAATATTATCCAGTCCAAAATTCACTGCCTTACGAAGTGCCTCTACTTCTTCCTGGCTGAGCATAACGTAGGATTCGCCTTTTACAATTTCTTTCATATACAAAAAACAATTGTCCCGGCTGTGTACTGCATTTAAGATAAGGCCTGTATTCTCTTTGTCCAACAAAGCCAGCGCAAAACTTAACTTTCCACCTACATCATCAAATGCGTCATACTTTTCTACACCATATTTATTAAACATTTTATCAAGATTCTTTTTGATAAAAAGAAGATCATGATCATGTTCTTCCTTCGCATCATAGAGCTTATCTATCTGAGCGAATTTTCTAACGAATACTTTTTCCAGAGACTGTGCATCTGAACCTTTCATGAACGTCTTATATTTACGTTCCAGACGGCTCAGGCGCATATTCATACTGATATTCCTTACCAGCAGGAAGATAGTAAGAATCAGCAGTATAATAATGATGATCCCGGAATCAATTCCAAGATTTTCAAAAATGCCACTCATATTACTGTCACTCCTAACCAATGGATTCGAAAAGATCTATGATTCTTTCCAGTTCATCCTTGGAATAATATTCAATTTCAATTTTACCTTTGTCATTTTTCTTTCTGTGAATCTGGACTCTGGTACCCATGATACTTTTCATTTTTTCTTCCAGACTCTCATATATTGCATCCTCAGCAGAACTGAATTTGCTCTTCTTTGCTGTTTTTGGCGGCTCCAGCATACGTTTTACAAGCGCTTCTGTTTCACGAACACTTAATTTCTCGTCAAAAACCTTCATTGCAATTGATTCCTGCTTTTCCTTATCTGCTATCGAAAGGATTGCCCTGGCATGACCGGCAGTGATCATCTCATCAATCAGCATCTGCTGCACTTTTTCACTGAGTTTGAGAAGTCTCATTGCATTTGTTACTGCTGTTCTGCTCTTCCCTACACGCTCTGCGATTTCATCCTGTTTCAGGTGAAACTCTTCCATCAGACGTTTGTATGCCATCGCTTCCTCTATAGGATTCAGGTCTTCCCGCTGAATGTTCTCGATCAGGGAAATTTCTACTATTTCCTGGTCTGTAAACTCTTTTACAACAACAGGCACTTCCTTGAGCCCTGCCATCTTGGCAGCTCTCCAGCGACGTTCGCCTGCAATAATCTCAAAATAATCCTTCTTATCGGATACCAACAACGGCTGAAGAACACCATACTGTCTTCTGGGCTGATTCAGATTTGGTTCTACGCTGGAAATTTTCACAAGTCGTTCTGCGGCCAGATTATCTTTTTCAGTTGGTTCGTCTTTTTTTACAACTGCAGATCTTGTCTTTTTTGCAGGTTCCTTTGATGGACCGCCTGCTTTGTTCGGGATCAGTGCGTCAAGACCTTTTCCAAGGCCTCCTGTTCTTCTTCCAGCCATCACTCGCCCTCCCTGCCTATAACTTCTTCTGCCAGGAGGCGATAACTCT
>OGMW01002100.1_pt1 | contig 14534 bp, 16 predicted proteins | sample 1573281 | NCBI WGS metagenome assembly OGMW01 (sample SAMEA2581907, study PRJEB24529) | metagenome | biome: Human gut stool | place: China | collected 2011
AGCCGCCATTTTCCTTAATGGAAATCTCATTTTTATAGGTGACTTTGACACCGCCCGATTTATCCCTTGCGAAGCTGACCGCCAGTTCAAAGGTGTACTTTTTCCCATGAATGGAAACGTAATCAATGAAGCTCCCACCATAGTTATAGGCTTGTACCACCGTGTTGACGTCACAGCCTTTCACTTCTGCGGATTTTAAAAGCTCCGAGAAGTATTTACACCCCTGTTTGATGGATTCCTCCGTAGACAGGGAATTAAGCGGCAGACCGAGTGATTCACTGGCTTGCATAACGTCCGTTGTACCAGTGCCGCCAGATTCCACCTGCATAATCGCAAGCAGGCAGTTCACATAGTCAGAAATTCCGTATTCCTTTGCGTACTTTTCTACCGTAGGCTGATGTTTCAAGACTTCCGCTGACAGGTTCAATCCGGAAAAATCGAAACTGGAAGTTCCGCTTTCTTCATCATCTGCGGTCACGATAAACAGGAACAGGAGCAGACAGATAACCACTGTGAAAATCCCACCGAACACAGCGAAATGTCTTAGCTTCATTTCTCGCCGCCTTTCTTACTGGTAGATTTTTTCACAGTGGATTGTGTTATATTTTTCTTCTGAACTGTCTTTGTCTGCGATTTTCTCTGTATTGTCTGTCGTGAACCATCTGTAGCAGCTCCCGAATGTTTATTTACTGCTGATGAAGTCTGTTTATCTGCCGGACGGAATTCTCTGACAACCTGCGTTCTCACATTCTCCTGCGATTTTGTCACAGGCTCTTTTGTCTTGCTTGATTGTGGCTGCTCCTTTGTCACCGTGACAGGACGCTCCTTGACGTTCTGCTCTTGTTTTGAAGCTGCCGCCTGTGAATCCGATTTTACAGGAGCAGGCGTTGTGGCTGGTCGCTCATGCACCGGGGCAGCTATCTTTGTTGCTGATCCGCTGCCTTGTTGCTCCTTATCCTTTGATTCCTGCTTGTCCTGTGCCTTATCCACAATCGGACGCTGCGGATTCTGTTTCTCTGACTGAGGCTGTTTCGATACCGATTTTTTATCCACGATTCCACGCTTTGAGGTAGACTGTGATTCCTGCGTATTGCTCTTTGAACTATGTACGGTCTGTGAGGAATCCGTCTGACTTTTCTTATCTGGCAATGCAAGCGGATTCTGTGATTTGGAATTCGGCAGAGCTGGCGGCTTGCTGTTACCTCCACTGTTAGAAGCAGAAGTATTGTGATTTGCTCTGGTATGCGTGTTACCTGTCTGTTTGGTACTGCCTGCCTTTTTCGTAGAAGCAGAAGCCGCTGCCGCACCAGCGACACCGCCAGCAGCACCAGCCGCAACGGTTCTTCCGATTTTACGTTCCAAGCGTCTTGCCCTGCGGTTAAGGAACATATACGGGTGTCGCATGATTCGTCTGCTGACTTGCTGTGTATCAGAAGATTGCAGACTGAACATTGCCATCAAGTCACCGAGCTTGAAGTAGATTCCGGCAAAGGTGACTATCTGTAAAAATGCCACCATGAAAAACGGATAGCCAGAGGAAATGGAGTAAAACATAGTCGAGATACTAAACGCTGTGGTAATAATCAGTGTGATTCCAGCTCTCATCATAACGGTATTGAACAGCTTCGTAAGAGCCTTTTTTGCCATGCCTTCATAGGTCGGTATCATGGACAAAACAAAACTAATCGGCAGAAACATGGCGTAGATGATAAATAACACCTGCGAGAAAATCATCATGCCCGTAAGCAGAAAAACAAACGCCGAGATTCCGATATTGAAGATAAACAGGAACACCACCATACCTAAACGGGTCATGGTCTTTGTGACGCTCAAATAAGCGTTGTCCTTATCTTCGATTTCTTCAATCACAACATCCTCTCTGTCGTCTGTGTCCGGGTTTGCCGATAACAGGCTTTCCACACGGTCAGAGCCGATCGTTTTTATATCCGATTCCCCGTACTGTAAAAGTAGCCACGGTTGTTTCACCTGTATGGAAAACAGGCTATCCCTTATCAAATCCACACTGTCTTTTCCCTTGCTGTTGGAATCGGGCAGCACGATTTTTGTACCGAGCGATAACGCCGAGCTGCTTATATCTGCGGAAAAATCGTTGATTTTGCTGATATAGTTTGGGGCGTAGGCAATGAATGAAGCGGATAACAGGAACACCACAAGAAAGTTGATAACCGCATGAATGGCTTTTGTGGTTTCCCTTTTTAACAGTCCTGTATAGGCGACATAGATACCCATTACCAGAATCAGAAGTAAAAGGAATCCTACATAGAATCCCTGTGTAGAAAAACCGCTGGAAGTGACACCTGCAAGTGTCTGAATGTTCTTTCCGATAGAGTTTGCGGTATCAGAGATAAAGTCCAGCTTGTAGGCTTCCTGTACCACGTAACCTGTCGCATTGGAGATATAAAGGCTCACCGTCCAGACAAAGTTAGTGACAGCGTACAAGCCATACTGAATACTTTTCCCGATACCGTCCAGCCAGTTCCACGGTAGCCAATCCCAAGAGCTGTCAACGTAAAAATCAAGCTGGTAGTTTTCCAGTGGATATTGAGAGTAGGCGTTGCTGTCGCTCACCGTATTATCCACCAGTCCAGCCGCATAAGCCACCGTACCTGTGATGGATAAAAACACCAGTACGCCGAGAACCATACATAGAGCGATACCGAAGAATCGTAAGATTTTTCGTTTCCTCATAGGCTTCACCTCGTTTCTTCTGTCTGTACTGGCGGTCTGGTATCAAAGGCATGGAACAGGTCAGAGAATACAGGGTGAATCTGGATAACGCCCACACGCCCGTACAAATCTTGAAACAGGCATTGCCCATTTTCCAAATCCCTAAGTCGTTTCTGGTTTCCCTCGTCCTCCTTATCCACGCCAAAAAATTCAAGGGTATTCTTGATTTCCTTTATGTCTGTGCTTCTAAAAGCAAACTTCAATCCAATATTGTTCTTCATCTTTTCATCGTCCACATCACCAGAGTTTTGCGTGACGAAGTAAACAGCAGCGTTCATGGAACGTCCGGCACGAATCAGCTTGTTAGACAGTGCTTTCCCCTGTGCTACCTGTAGGAACGTCCATGCTTCGTCCAAGTCCACCATTTTAAAAATGCTCCTGTCGGAATGGATAAAATCAAGGGCAAAGGTACTAATGACAATCAGCATAGCCACGGACAATAATTCCATTGTGGTGTATTCTTCAAACTTCGTGTCCTTATCCGGCAGTATAAGGTCTGCCACCTGTATAATGTTGAGCTGCCTGTCTAAACTGATGGACTGCTCCACATCACCGTCCGAGAACAAAAGGTGTGCAAAGTCATAGTCGGTCATGCTCTCGATATGGTCTGCGATATTCTCTGCCACAGGAGAACCGTCTTTCCTTAATTCATCAATGACACGGAGCAGTCCTCTTTTTTTGCTCTGTGTCACAGAACGAATTGCACGCCTTAATACAGGAAACTTCTCACCGTCACGACTGCTGATTCCCGTTAAAAAGGTGAGTATGTCGATTGCCAGACTTTCAGCGTCCTTTGTTCGCTTCATAATCACATACGGGTCAAGTAGTCCTCTGTTTTTGTCTTCACTGGTGAGATTGACTATCTTGATTTCCTGTGCAATGTCGAGTAGCGTTTCCTGCCAGTTGCCACGCTCTGATTTTGGGTCTACAATGACCGCTTTTCCTCCAAACAGCACCGCATAATAGATGATAAGGTTGTTACAGAATGATTTCCCACCACCGAGCGAACCGAGAAAAGCAGCCGCAAGAGCATTTGTTACCGAACCTTTTACGCCCTGTGCCGCAAGGCTAGGTTTCAGATAGACGTTCTTTCCTGTGTCAAGGTTATAGCCGATATAGATACCGTCCGTTTCTCCAAGCTGCTGTGTCGCACCGAATCCAAGTCCGGCGAGAAAGTCAGAAGTCACATACTGGATATAATCATTGATGTAACGCTTGCTGGACGGGATAAACTCACCGTGAAGCCCAAGCATATCTCCGAATGGTCGTACCAGTTTTACATTCAAATCATCATAAAAATCCTTGACTTCATCACAGCGGCGTTTTAATTCTTCCAGATTGTCAGCAGTCACACGGATAACGTAAGACAGCTTATACATGGATTCTTTGGATTGATCTAAATTCGTTTCCAGCTCATTCACCGAATCCAGAGCGTCTATGACGTTACTTCCTGTTTCGTTGTTGGATTCCCACGCATGGTTATCTAAATCTTTCAGTTCTTTCTTTTTATTCCTAACCGTCGTCAAAGCCTTTTTATTAGTGACGATTTCCACATTCATAGAAGTGGAAACAGGGAACGTGAATTGCTGCTGTTGATAATAGAAGATTTCCGAAGATGGGAAGTCCAGCTCACCCACGATATTGTTAATCGTGAAGTAGGCAACATACATTGTCTGATCTTCACGCTCTATCTTTAGGTATCGCTGGTTTTCCTCTATCATGCAGCGTGTCGGTCGGATAAGGTCATATCGCTTCACCAGCGTTTCACGCTTTAATTTTTTTATCGGGAGGTCATAACTGTAATCACTGTAGGCAACGCCCGTATTCCCGTAGATATGTTCCAAGAGATAGCCGAAGTCGTTCTTATCCAGCCTGCGGAACTGAAAGCGGCGTGAGATTTTGCTTTCCAAGAGCTTTTCCATCTTTAGGAAACGGTTGATTTCATCATTGCTCATGGAAATAAAATCACCCATTAGCTTGTGATTGACTTCATAGATAAAGTCTGTAAAGGTCATAGCTGCTGATTTTCGCATACCCTTGAAACTGATTTCTTCCTCATTCACCAGCAGCTTGAAGCCAAGAAAAAAACGGTAGTCAATCTGATTTTCACCAATCATTTCAACCAACGCTTCTGTCTGTTCGTCTACCTTTTTACAGGCAATTTCTTTTAACCTGCCTGTGATTCCTTTTTTGGAACGCTCCTGTACCGCACGCAAGCTGTCCTCTGTGGCAATCTGTAGGGCATGGATTTTTCCGTCACGGTTCTGGGCGATTAGCTGACGGAAGTTGTCATGCACCATATATTTTTCCTCTGGTGACAGGAACGAATAATTGTAGGGTGTCAGCTCATAGTAGGCGAAACACTCACCATCATGGTTGAACACCAGATTGTTTTCTATATACTTAATCGGGAACATACATCACACTCCTAACTGTTGTAATAACGGGATTGAATCTTTCCTTTTTCAGTCTGATGGCTTTTCCGGCATAGGTTACTTTGGGTCGGAGGAAAAAGCTCACACAGGATTTTAGGAATCCAAAAGGCTTTTTTCCGTCAAAGGTCTTTTGCGATACGAACCAAGTGAACGCTACAGGGATTCCAAAGTATTTAAGGAACACCCCGTCAATCATGGAAAGTGGCGGCAGCTCCCCAAAGAGAATCACCACAAACAGCGACAGGACAAACCAAGCCATCTGGCTGAATGTGAGAGGGAACGGGAGCTGAAAGTCGTTGATTGCATAAATGACTTTCTCCACGCTCCATATGCTTGTATAGCTTTTGATTTTCTTCAATTTTCACAGCTCCTTTCTTTGAAGATTTTTCTTTACATGGAAACAGCAGCCTGTTTTCACAAGCTGCTGCATAAAAATAACCAGTGTCATTTCACTGGCTGATGTTTTGATATTCAGTTGTAATGGTTAATACGGACATTCAAACACGCCATGATTGGTGACGACAAAACGCCCCTCTAAATCAAGGTCTCGCCCGTAGGCTTCATAGTCTATGTAATTGCGGATTCTGTATGGTATCTCACCCAGACTTTGACATTCATCTATGAAGTAATAGGCAACATCTGTCATATCGTCACAATCGGGATAATGGATAATATCGTCTGCGTGTTCGCATAATTCCTCTATGCTGCTGAAACAGCAGAGAAGTTCTGATAATTCGTCCTGTATATCCTCTGGTAAATCTTCTACCATTTCACAAAGGCGGTTGACTTCCTCAATAGGTGTGTACTCGTCAATCGCAAAGGGCAGCTCATAATCATGAATAGCATATTCCTCGTATTCGTCATTCAAGCCGATACGTTCCGCCATTTCGTCATAATCAATGGGCGGTGTGAACCATGCACCCACAAGCTCACCCTCATTGTATTTACCGAGATTCGCGATATAAACCTGCATTTCTTCGATACTACATCTCCCCTTTACTGATAACGGAATACGCCGCTGGTTGTGAAAAGGTATCTGTCGTCCATTTCCAGCTCGTTTCCGTAGGAATGATAATCAATATGCTTTTGTAATTCGTGAGGAATCTCACCAAAAACATTTTCCTCACAGATAAGGTATTCTGCAAGAGCCGCACCGTCACCCACATCATAATAGCGTATCTCGTCCTTGTGGTCGATAAATTCCTCGAAACTGGAAAACCATTTCTGCTGAATGGCTTTCATTTCATTGCCGATAGGCGTACCCTCCAATTCAAGTACCATGCGGCAGTTGGCGTTGATTTCCCAAAGGGGCATATCACTGTGTATATCAAAGGGCAGCTCATAGTCAGCAATCTCAATCTGTTCTTCATGTTCAACACCGAGCTTCTCTCTGACTTCCTCAAAATCCACAGGACAGTTGAACCAGTCGCCAGAGTAACCGTCGTCCTCGTCATGATAAGGTTTTGTATTGTTTAAAAGGTAGATTCTCATTTCCTGCATGGTCTGTCACTTCCTTTCATTTCCAGTATTCCCATTATAACAGCATAATCTACACCAAATACATAATAAGAAAACTTTTGTAACTGTTCTTTTGGATAATCCAGTGGCGAGTGCTGCTTGATGATTTCCCACACCGCACGTTTGCGGTAGGGCAAGTCGGAAATATTTTCACAGCCAACATGTTCTTTCATATCCTCAAAAATATCTGTTTTCATGTTGTCCTCCAATCTTAAAAATTTGCATAAAAAAAGCAGCAAACCGTTAAGATTTACTGCTTGAATTGTGCTACATGTGATACTCTGGAAAAATATTTCTTATATTCTTTTCCCTCGGTATCTTTTACATATGCATAAATTTTTCTTGAACCGTCAAGTTGCATATCATATATTGCTTTTTTAAAATCATTAATGTCATAATATTGACTTGTTACCTCGCCCTGTCCAAGTATGATTTGACTTTCATGTATTGTATGTGGATTTATATATACATGCTTTTTTATTCGAAATCCAATGTTAGAAATTTTAATTTGCCTGTTTCCTACATTCGTAGCTGTGATATGTAGTCCTATTCCCCCAACACTGATAAATGAGCCACCACTTACTATCAGTTTCTTTTTATAAGGTAATCTTGCTGCATGTATTGAAACTATAATTGCAATTATGCTTACCAAAAGTGTTAAGGCTGACAGCAATATAGTAGCAAATCCATTATTTGAATTACACCAATTAATTATTTCTTTCACCATTCATACTCCTATTCTGGAATAATATCTGCTAATTCATCTTCAACGTCTATACCATATGCTTTTGCAATTTGACCTATCATCACGCCAAAAACACCTCTCAATTCGCCAACAGCAGATGTAAAAATCATGTTGTCAAGCGTTCCAGGTTGACATGCGTGACAACGAAATTCTTTTTTATCTGGACACTTATTTAGAAATTTATTACATGAGCTTCGCATAGCTCTTATATATCCATTTAAATTGGATTTTTCGTCAACATTTGGTAATTCAGAGGTTAAATAATTTTTAATTTCTGTTACAGATGTTATACAAGGGCATAAGGATTCATAATCTAATTCTCGATATAAAACTCGGCGTGGCTCAAGAAAGATAATAATTCTGCGAGCGATAGAACGCTCTGTGTCAACTGGATTCCATGAAATTCCAAAAACAGGGCAACTAATACCAGTTAATCTATTTGCTAATTCTGTAAACTTCATAATATATACTTCCTTTCATTTTTATATATATTATATCAATTTACAGTCCGGCAAGCAATCTTTCTATGCCCCGATAATCTTATTAAATAATTGTAACAGTACGTCTTTTACACCAGCGGCATTGAATACCAAGCCGACAGCGATTAAGGCAATCACCAAGTTTGGAAAATTCACGTTTGAATCCGAGATACACGCCGATAACCGCAATCGCCATCAATACAAGGCTTTGTGCGTTAGATAAAAACCAGTTGTATAAGTTCTGTCCGAAATTCATTATTTTCTGCTCCTTTCCATCATTTCAATTTCTCTATCTGCGACTTTTGCAGTCTGCATAAGACACATAGTAACTACACCGAATCCTGCCCCAAGTGCGAACAGGCATAAATCAAATAAGATATGTTTCATGTTGTCATTCCTCCTTGTTGATGATTTCCTCTGTGGAAGTCGTCTGTTGTTCAATCAGTTTCTTGTGACGCTCCGTGAGCTTCGCATGGTCTAAAATGTCTTTGATATAGGTCGTACCATTGGTATTGTCTATCTGTTGCAAGACTTTCCATGTGGGAGCTACCTGTCTGCTTATCCAGTTGAGCGTCCGAGTGAGCGTGTAAGGTTCTGGTTTGGTCGTCAGTTTCAAACGCCCACGATCAGAACCGATAAAGTACGCCCATTTCTCATTGGTTTTCCATTCGCTGCGTCGCTTCTCCACCTCCTTGTCAGCAAATCGCATATAACGGTTGATAATATCAAAAGCGGTACGCTCTGCGTCATAGTAGGTCAGCAGGTCACGTACCGCATAATAGGCTCGCTCATTTTTAAGTCTTATTTCAAAACGGTTCTTGATTTTCGTATCTTCAATGGCTATGTCATACTTTGCGTATTGTTCATAGTCCTTTTCGTAGATACAGAAATAAACTTCTGATTTGAGCGAACCCACATACAATGTATTTCCCATACCGTATTTATCCTGTTCCATGCTTCTTACCAGCTCACCGCTGCGGTAGCTCTTGAAACTGCGGAATACGGAAATACATTCCTCATGGTTGCATTTCTCTGTCAGCTCTGGAATGTCCAATATTCCTGCCATATCGTTGATAGCAAGGTCAAGACGCTTCATTACACCTCCCTCTATCAGAGCGTCCATAAGAAAGTCATACCAGCTCCTATGCTGTGCCAGCAGGTAACTTTCCATCTGCCGACAGCCTTTGCCTTTCAGCTCCAGCAATGTGCCTTTTTCCTTATCGGGTGAAGCCAGCACGAACACATCACCCAACACATAATGTTCCGCATAGGAGTAGAACCCGTAATCCTCATGTATCATCACATCAAGCCTTAATTTGAGAATATCCTCAACAACGTGCTTAACGTCCTGTGTGGGGAATCGGATTCTGACGTAATCCAAGACCATTTCCAGCGGATTCTCTGGATTCAGTTTTTCCAGAGCGTCCGTGAATTTCACCTTGATTTCTTCCGTCAAGGCTACTTTTCCAGATTCCAAGCGGCTGACATATTCTCGGCTGACACCAGCCATGACCGCTAATCGGTTCTGGGAAACGCCGTACTGCGTCCGTTTTTCTTTAAGGTTGTTTATCCAGTCGGTATCATTCAGTTTCAATCCCTCCAATCGAAAAAGGAATGTGACATTTACCGATTTTGTCACACTCCATTGAATGTTTGAAAAGTTCACTGTTTTAGTGGCTTTTCCGATATTTGATTGACTGTTTCCAGTTAATTTGTGCCCCCCTGTTAGATAATGGGGGCTGATAGTTGGGGCGGCTTACGCCACCCCAACACAGGCTAGTCCGTACCTGCGGTTTTCGCTTCGCACGCCGCCTGTCCGTCCTGCCTGTTTTGTGACAATCTTCCTATCTCTTTTAAAAAGTCATGTCCTTTGGGTACAAGGGGAGTGTAAAACTCAGATATGACACTGTTTCCCGTATCAACATAGCCACGCCCTTTAATCTGCTTCAAGAAAAAGTCCTTGTCTACTTCACCGAACATCATACTGTATCCAAGCTCCGACATACGCCCAAGAGCCACACGGAAATTGAACTGGTCACGGATTCCATCACCGAGATACTTTGCGTCTGGTCGCTGACAGACGAGAATTAGAAAATATCCTGCCTGTCGTCCAAGCATGACTATCTGTTTCAGTTTGTTAAGGACAGCAGCATTTTCCTTTGTTGTCAGCATTTCCATGAACGCCACATATTCATCAAAGATAAGGAAGTGGGGCGATAGTCCTAAATAGGCGTAGTTTTCACCTGTCTTGTAGTTTTCCATTAGCTTCATGGCTTCACTTCTTGCCATCATACCGTCATAGAATCTGTCAATACAGGCGGTTATATCGTCCTTTTTGTAGTAGACTTCTGGCATGACGACAGATAAATCCGCAAGGTCGGCATTTTTAGGGTCTAACACATACATGACCGCATTGCAACGGAGCAGAGCTTCAATGATAGTAAGGATAAAGTAAGTTTTACCGCCGCCAGTGCCGCCAGCAATCAGCATATGGGGGAGCTTGTCATACTCCCACCATACATTTTTCATCAGACGCAGACTGCCATGTTCAGCTTGTACTTCGTCAATGCTGATACGGTTCGCAATCGTATCATAAAGCAGCACATACTCCACATAGCTGTCCTTTAATTCTTTAGAAATCAGCTCACAGTATAAGCCTGTTTCCAGCTTTTTCTCCAAATGTAGGAGCTGGTCTTGATATTTCCCCAACGTGATTTCTATACGGATATACAATAGTCCATTATCCATACGGTAATACAGTTTAGGGAAATAGGTGATTTTTTCTTTTTTCGTGCTTGCTGGTAAATCCTTGAAAAATCCGTTGCCCTGTGTCGTTTCCGATTCATACCAGCCATTTTCAAGTATCATCTTTGCCAGTTTTTGACGGTGAAAGAGCTGCTTCACTCTGTCATACTGGAAATGCTGATAAAAAAGAGCAGCAATCACACAGACCAGAGCTGACACTATGACTGTGACTATCCTATATGGCGTGACCGTAAAATGGACGCTGCCATCTTGAAAAAGAGAGATTGCTTTCCAATCAGTAGTTAGGATTGTCTTTAGATTTAACAGCATAACCACAGTAAGGAATAGCAGAAGCAGCGAACCAGCCGAGAAACAAAAAACCAGTGATTTGTCACTGGCTCTGATACGATTCCCGCGTTTATTGAATTGTGGCATATAAAATCCTCCTTTCCACGAAAAAAGCAGCAAATCTTGTAGATTTACTGCTAATGTTGTATAAGATATTAAGTTAATAGAATTAGTTTTCACTTCCGTTTAATGAATTAATCATCTCACGAATATCTGCAACCCGGTAATTGTTATCTTCTGTTGTCCAAGCAACAGTTCTGTTTAATTTTTTTAGTAATTTAATCAAATGAGTAACATCTTCAGCACTTGCATTTGTGTATAGATATAATTTTCTCAATGTTTTATCCTGTGGTGTACCAACTGATAAGTGCCTATCTCCAATCAATACTGTTTTTTCAGCTTCATCAATTACATTAAGTGTACGGATGATATCTCTATTATTTCTTAGAGTTCTTACTTTTATATCCTGTGTAATTTCCAGAGGAATATTTTCATTAAGCTGATTCAAAAAACAAATGAAATCAAATTCTCCACCATTAGGAATTAATTGCAACTCTTGAATAAATCTGTTTTTAACTTCCTCATTGATAAAAACTTTAAAATCTCCTTTTTTATGATTACCATACATTTTTATTTTTCGCAAAATCCTTGTGTTTCGCATATACACAAAGAGCATATCTTTAGACTCCTTATCTTCATCTGATAAATACATCATAAATAAGAATCTTCCTCTTCCAATTTCTATGTCAAACGCCATGGCTTTATCAAAAGAATGTAATGTCGCAATATACAAATTTTGCAGTCTATTAAAATTAAATTCTATTGCCATATTACCCTCTCCTTATATTTATAATTTTTACAATAATTATAATAGAGAATCATAAAGTATTCAAGATTGCTTGTTACCAGTTTGCTATATTTTCTTCTATAATATTTCTGGATATGAAAAAAGCAGCTAATTTGTAATAAATTAACTGCTTATAGAATGTATCATGTTAAAGAATAATACCTAGAATTGCATATCCATCTGTAATGTATTTACCAAGTGGCATTTTTTCAACCATTTGTCTTACTTCTAATTCTTTTGTTTTTATTCCTAAAGATTCAATATACTTTTTATAATCAAGGAAAATTTCATCGGAAGTAAGATTTGAATTATAGTCTTTATCTCTACCTAAGTACATTATTGTTTGAAGCGCCATAACTTCATCTAACTCCAGATTCATAAGAATCTCTGTTAGTTGGTTATCGTAAGTAACATCATAATCTGATAAGTTAAGATTCGATAATGAAAAAAATCCCTCCTGTTGATTTTGTTCCCTCGTATTCGCTATTGCGACAATTCTTTTTGCTACGTCAATCAAATTTTTATACATAATAATCCTCCATTCAATAAATTATAAGAATACATATATTATATCTCTATTTAATTCGAGTAGCAATCACATAATAAATTACTTTTTCTCCTGCGGCTGCTGGTTATGGTGCTGTGGATTTCCTGCTGACTGACCATTCTTATTCTTCAAAACAATATCATCTGCCTTGATATACCAGTCAACGTCTGCACCTTGAAATGTAGCGGTTGCCACCGTATCAGCCACAGGATTGATGATTTCCACCTCTGCGTTGTAGTCAAATTCCTTTAACGGAACAGAAGCCGGAATACTTACCTGTATCATGCGCCCCTGTTCTTTACATTTCAAATCGTAGGTACGTTCCTTGATTTCTTCAGAAACCGTACCGTCCTCATTCTGCATATGTATCTCGCGACGCAACGCCGAGAATTTCAATACTCCGAATGTTTTTTCCTTATCAATAATGATTCCGTTTGCTAATCTCATAATGTTTCTACCTCCTTACGCTTTCACCATATCGTCTGCTGACAGGATATAGTTTGTGAATCCTCTAGTGCCGATTTTGTAACCCTCTGCGGTGATTTTGGGATTGATAAGTTTTACCTTTTCCTCTGATTCAAAGTTCTTCTCACCAGCAGAAGCAGGCAGCACCACGATAATATCATCTGCCCTCTGTACGTCCGAATAAAGGTTGAAGCTGCGGGAAACGACCGTCATACGTCCGTTGATCCTACGCTGTTCCACCTTATTCTCACCTGCAAATTCCAAATTTCCGAACGTCTTTTCCATATTCGGGATAACGTGTTTTAATTCCATAAATTATTTACCTCTTTTCTTTCTATATTTTTAGTGTTAATTTTGTCATTCTGCTGTCGGGATAATATCTGTCTGCCTGTGAATTATCAAGGGCAAGCGTTGTGCTGAAAGCACCCTTGACAATCCCCATTCAGAAAGATAAATCCTAATCAAGCAGAAGTTAGATATAGTGTCAGTTACAGACTGACGTTTCCATGATAGGCGGTGAACGGGGCATTGCTTTCATAAGCTGTTACCTCCCGTGTCAGTTAGATTTCTTTACTCTGCGGAATCTCTTATATCCGGCAAAGATAAAACCAGCAGCAGAAATTCCCATCATAGCGAATAATGCGACAAATGGCGTATTGTCACCTGTTTTTGGTGAATTGCTTGTTTTTGTTGGTGTACTAGGTTCTTCTGGGGTCGTAGGGGATTCTGGTTTTTCTTTGACCGTCACAGTCTGCCCATCGTCCTTGATATCTTTATGTTCTGCTACCTTGGTAGGCTCGTCTGAATTGGACGTATCGTACAATTCTTCAAACGTCACAAGCTCTTTACTGCCAAGTTCCGAAGCATTGAACGTAAATTCAATCTGAACTTCCATCTGACTGTCTGTAGCGGTGAAAGTAAGGTCATTTTCCACACGTTTACCATGCACCAGAAGTTCTGCATTTTCAGACTTCACCATTTCCCAACCTTTAAGAGTATATTTTACGCCTTTTTCCAAACCGTCTAAAGTAACCGTATCGACAATCGTTACTTTGTTGTCCGCTTCAATCGTCTTTTCACCTGTTACCTTGTCTGTGGCGGTTGTGTGCATAGTGATGATACGTTCCGTAATCGTCACCGTTTGCCCCTCGTCCTCAATGTCCTTATGTTCCGCTACCTTTGTAGGCTCGTCTGGATTGGATAAATCGTATAATTCTTCAAATGTCACAAGGTCTTTTCCAGCAAGAGAAGAAGCGTTGAATGTAAAGGCAATCTGAACTTCCATACTGGAATCTTCCGCAGTAAAGGTATAATCACTTTCTACAGGCTTACCATCTACAAGAAGCTGTGCATTTTCAGACTTCACCATCTGCCAGCCTTTGAGCTGATATGTTGTACCTTTTTCCAAGCCATCTAAAGTGACCGTATCAATGACAGTTACTTCTTTACCAGCAACAATCATCTTTTCTCCTGTGACTTTGCCGGCAGCATTGGTATGAATCGTAATCACTCGTTCTTCAATTTTCACGGTCTGTCCGTCGTCCTTAATGTCTTTGTGTTCTGCCACTTTGACAGGCTCATCTGGATTGGATAAATCGTACAATTCCTCGAATGTCACAAGGTCTTTACCGCCAAGAGCAGAAGCATTGAACGTATA
>OGMW01002105.1_pt1 | contig 14507 bp, 10 predicted proteins | sample 1573281 | NCBI WGS metagenome assembly OGMW01 (sample SAMEA2581907, study PRJEB24529) | metagenome | biome: Human gut stool | place: China | collected 2011
ATAGAGACAATTTCTTTATTTATTGCAGTGTTTGATATATCAAAATTATTATCATAATTTGAACATATTACAATTTTAAAACTTTGCTCATTATTACAATTTTTGATCGACTGAATTAAGATATCTGGCTGAACTGTCAAATTTGCCGATGCGATTCCAGTCTCAATCATATTTGTTAATCCATTACTATTGGTTGCATAATCATTTACTGTACCATCTGCATCATCAACAAAACATATCTTATAGTATATTTTTAGATTTTCTGGATTCTCAACTGTTGCATTCATCACCAATTCTTCAACTGCTCCAATTCCATAAGGAATACAATCATAAGACTTAGAAAATGTAAATTTAGGTTTTCCTTTTTCTTTCCATACAGCATAAAGAGTAAAATTATAATCTGACTTGTAAGAGTATCCAGGCGTAAATGCAATTTCTGGCTCTGTCGCCTCAGACCATGTAGACCATCCAAGAAATGTATAACCATTACGTGTTGGTTTAGATGATGTAATAGTAATAGATTGTCCCACATTTGCTGTCTGTTTTTCCGGAGTATTATACCCACCATTTGCGTTATATATAATACTCCATGTTTTTGTTACATTCTGACTCCAGACTGCGTATAATGTTACATCTGCATCGTCCCCTATAGGATCACCTGGGCTGTAGCCGATAGTGGACGAACCTTGTTCTTTTGTCCAACCCTTAAAGGTGTAACCAGATCTTGTTGGAAACGAAGTTGGAATATATACAACTTCTCCCCAATGTCTTTTCATCATACTAGGCGCGCCAGATCCACCGTTTGCATCAAAATAAACGCCCCAAAGATTTCTTTTGGCTGTAACTGTAAACTTGATTCCCTTACTTACTACATTCGGTATATGAATATTAGCATATGCTGCTAATGGTATGTCTGCGCCTGCTTCCGCTGGAACAAACAAAGTCTCATCTCTAAATGTTGTTTCGCTCTGCACGATAGTCATATACTTTGTGTCTACAGAAGAATTTGTTTGATGAGCACCGACTTGCGTATTCCCAGTACCGTACGTAGGTAACGATGTTGTCTTGTTCGCTTTTAAAATAATTCTAACATCCCACCCAGCTTGTCCATTCCTGAATACGCGAGTTGTTTGCCAGTCAGCCCACGCACGGCAGTTTGTATTTCCATCCATTGTTTGATATCCAGTCCATCCAGAAAAATCAGGCATAACAGTCACCTCCTATACAAATGAAATTTTTAATGCTTCCTTTTGCGTGTCATAAGATAATTTTGCGTGATTTCCAATTGTGAGACTATTGACAGATAAATCTGCAGAAGCAGCAAGAGGAGTGTATCCAAGTGCATCAACTACATTTTTTTTTGTCAATTCAGCTCTGATTTGTTCACTGCTTTTATTATCAACATTACCAAGACCAACTTCAGATTTTGTATAGCTTGGCTTCCCTTCTTGTTTCGCCCACGAATATACATCTTGTGCAATTGCAGTATTATATGATAAATCGTTCCACTCTGACGATCCATCTCCAACTTTGTAGGCATTACCTCTATCTGAGGTAATAGCCATACAACCATCTGGGATTACTGGGTTAGAACTACGCCATTGGCTTTCTGTTTTTACAGCTTGTTTAAGCTGAACTTTGATTGTTGCCTCCATAGCATATCCTCCTCCGTAATTAAATTGATCCGTCTAAAATTAAAACATCTCCTGAATTAAGCACTAATTTTGCTGCATTTAAAGACGTTACATTAATCGTTGCATCAGCACTTCCATTAAAAGATGCAGCAGTGGCTGTAACAGCTCCTCCTACATTAATATTTCTTGCTGTTGTCAATTTAGCAGCGGAAGCAACACTCTTGGTTGCGTCAGAAGTATTATCTACATTCCCAAGTCCAACATCTGCTTTTGTTAGTTGCGCCCATGCTGCAGAGCCAGCTGTTGCACCTGCCTTTAATACTTTCCCATTGTTTGTTGTTCCGGTAGCAGGAACATGCAAATTTCCATCTCCTGTTGGGTGTGTATATTTTGTATCAGCAGATGTTACAATAAGATTTCCTTCAGCATCCGTTGTTACAGATGTAGAACCGGCTCCTTTAATTGCAATGTCTGTAGTTTTTGTATCACTGCCTGTCAATCTGATTTTTGCAGTTCCATTTGCAGAACTATTCGCTGCAACTCCAAGGGAATATGTCGTATTGTTATCTGTTGTTTTATAACCTGCATCGTTTGCCAATTGGGATACTTTTGTTGGAACAGAAATATCCACGGAGCGATCTTCATTAATCGGAACAGCAGAACCATTCTTTTTGATGGATATAATTGTGTTTCTTTCTGAATTTACAGGAGCATGTGCTGATCCAGCATGTGTAGCAGCTCCATCCCATGCAGTTTTCTTTTCCTTTGTCACATGAATATCTGCATTTCCAGTGTGAGTTGTTAAATCTGCTTGATTTGCTTTTTTCCCAATTGCAGAATTTAATGCATCAACTACATTTTTATTTGCATCAAGTGCGTCTGATACTTCTTTTAATGTATCCATTGTTTCAGGTGCATCGTTTACGAGATCTGCAATTTTCTGATCTGCATACGCTTTTGCATCTGTAAGTGCTTTTGCAGAGCTCCCCGTAGGATCAGCTCCAACTTCTGTTGCTGTATACTTTGGCTTAGTAGGCGCTTTTGCCCAAGCGGATACGTCAGAAGCTGGCATGGAAGTTGGTTTGTTTTTGATAAATGCATCAGAACTTGAATCTGTAATATTCCAATCTGACTGTACATTTACCTCTGCTCCAGCAGCAATTGCATTCAATTTTTGTAATAAAGCAGTTGTAAAACTTGCTGTTGTAGCATCAAGAATGGCTTTATTAGAATGAGTATGAGATGATTGTGCAACAATAGAATTTACTTCTTCTGGTGTGAGATAAGCATAAGTAAGTTCATTATATTTCTTTACACCATCTCCAATTTTGCATTTTTTTGTATCCGATTCTACTAAGAACTCACCTTTAAGCCAGACAGTTTCCGTGTCTTTTGCCCACTCAGCCGCTGTTTTATTATTGAGTAAGATACGTGTTTTTAATGTTGTATTCGCCATATATTTGTCCTTTCTATTTCAGCCATTAAAAAGGTTGCTACTAAGTAACAACCAATCAAAAGCATCCATCTATAATTTTTATATTCATATAATCTCTCCCGACGCAGTAATATTTCAGTGACTTATCATCCCATCGATACGTAGCATTTTCTGTTGTATCGATATAAATTTGATTAGAAGATCCAATGGGAGGAAACTTTAAGTACGAATCTTTTGAAATTATTTTTTCTGCCGGTTGAGATGTTATTTGTATCCAATGTCCGTTTGCATATCTCCACAGTATAGAAGTTTCGATTACGAAATAAAAAGAATCAATAGGTGCGAGTAAACCAACACGTTGTTCTTCCTTTTCAATTGTTTGAATCTGTTCGTAAACTGTACGAATACCATGATTATCTAACACGATTTTCTTTTTATCGTAAACGAAAATAAGCTGCCCATCCTCAAGTGGGAGCGTGGGCAACTTAGATTCAACTGTAGAGAGTGCTTTTAATATTGTTTTCGCCATAAATAGCACCTCTACTTTCTATGCTATTCACGACTAAAATTCTGTAATAGACAATTTATCATCCGTATATTGTTTAGCCTGTTTTAATGCTTCGTCGATCTGTGCAGACACATCTGCTCCTCCAGAACCAACCGCTTTGTTAACATAGTCAACAACTGTTTCTGATTCTCCAAGATCACCTACTTTTGTTTCAAGAGCTTCGTTTGCAGATTGAGCTGCTTCAGACAAGATACCCGGTTTTGCAGCAGCGATTTTAGAATCAACTGTTGTAGCATCAACTTTCGTATTGACATTATCAGAAATTGTTTTCAACTTACCGTCAATCTCTGTTTTGTTATAAGCATCAGAAATACCATATCCTGCAAGAGTAGTAGCTTTATCAGCTTTTTTATCAACAGTAACTTTTAATGCATCAACTTTGCTTTGTGCATCTGTTGAAGCAGCAGTAAGTAATTCTGTCTGCGTTTTATCATATGTGTCAAGTTTTACTTTATTTGCATGTTCATGTACTTTTGCAATAGCGTTGTTAAGAGCGGAAATGTTAACCTTGGAAGATTTAATTACTTTACCAGTTGCACCAGACATAACAACGATTTCGCCATCGATAGCAGAAGCATCTGCACTTGTAACAGCTCCATCAATATTTGTCTGCAGCACGATACCATCTGCATTAGATGCAGACTCAGCATTATAATCTTTTACGATAAGAATTAAATCACCGATTTCACACTTCTGTCCGAGATATGTTCCAGCAAGAGCAACAACATATTTCTGTCCAGCTTTGTATGCTTCATTAGGGAACGGATGGTCTTCATCAATTACAATCGGAACCTCAGATTTTGCAGCATTTACAATCGATTCTGCATATTCCTTTGTTGCAATATCTTTTCCTTCTAATTTCAGTGTTCCTGTAAAGTTTGCATTTGCAATATTTGCTTTTAGGTTAATGTCACCCTCAAGTTTTGTGATGCGTTTCTGGAAGTCTGTAATAGAAGTAGATACATCCTCGAATACTTTTACCCATTTTGCTCCATCCCAGATATAACCTACATTTGTATCAATGTAGATAATTCCCTGTTGCTGACCAGATTCAGGTCTTGTACCAACAACTACGTATTGTTTCATTGCGGACGGATCAGCTCCTACTGCTTCAAGAGTACAATTACCATTTGTTCCCTGTAAAACATAGGCTTTATATTTTCCATTCACTTTTGCAGTAATAATCTGACCTGCATAAGCATTTGGTTGTTTTGCATATGTAGATGCTGCTTCTTGGGTATCATGAACGGAAGAAGAGTCTAAAGCCAGTGGGTTCGCTCTGGAATAGGCTTTAACCACAGTCAATAATTCTTGTTCTTTATAATTTGCCATAATTTAATTTCTCCTTTCAGTTTATCCGATTGCAAAAGTGAAGTTCATAGGTGCCGCTGCGGGTACGCTTAAATTATAGACGTAGCAGTTATAATTCTTTAATCCATTCTGTCCGCCTCTAGCATCAGCAACTTGAACTGTAGATTTTGTGAAAGAAGATAACATTCCTTTGTCTCCAAGGTCATCATAGATAACCTGTGTAAGAGTTCTTGGCTCTGGTAATACAAACACAATGTTTTGCTGACCCGTTTCTACCTTCATAGAAATTTTTGTTCCAGAAGTTACGTTCAATCTCTTATTTGCTAATTTACGAATTACGTCAGAAGTAAGAGCTTCTAATTTTCCAACACCACTTCCCCAAAATGCGTTACGCTGTCCTGTAATTGAATATCCACTAGATGTAACAGTACCAGCAGGAATATGCCCATTTGGTGACTCATTCCCAAGATTATCATTCTTGATAGCTCCCTCTTTGTAAGTAGCAGAAGCAGTAAATGTAACTGTTTCATCACCAACAACGATTGCTTCTCCAGTATAATCAAGAGGAGATGTTGTTCCGTCTTTTACGCTTTCAGCTCCCTTTTTAATAGAAATAGCTGTTAAATCACCAGCATCATTTTTATTAAATGTAGCCCTAAGTTTTGGTGTAACAGATGTTCCAGCTTCAACATTTCCTGCAGCGCTTCCTGAATTGTTAACTAAAGTAACGCTAGGTTTTGTATAAGTTGCCGGAATTGATTTCTGTGTAATCAGATTAAGCAGACCATCCATATCAATTTCTTTTGGAATTGTCTGTCCTGCTTTAAGAGCACCAAGATCTGTTCCTTTCAACGTGTACTCTTTAGATGATTTTGACTTCAGAAACTTTGTTTCTCCGTTTTTGTTAATAAATGCAAGTTCATCAGTGTCGCTTGTGACAACGAAATCATTTGCATCCAACTTTCCGGATGTTTTTGCTTCCTCAATTTTCCCTTTTTCACCTGTTGCAAATTTCACTTTTAAATCTGCCATGAGTTGTACCTCCTTAATTTTTTATATATAAAAAGACGATAGATTTTCTATCGCCTAATTTTTAAAATTCAACAATATCAAATGAGTCATCACAACCTGTATCTCCTCCAGATCCTTCAGAAGAAACAGTAACCTCGTCTCCAATTGGGATATGGTTTGACAGCAACTGCAATGTTTTCCCATTTTTAATTTGAATATTATCTGCCTTTGTTTTATCGTATATATCAGCAATTTTATCCAGAGCTGAAATCTTATTCTGTAAATCAGAAACAATCTGATCAACAAATTCAAGAGATTCATCTGGGACGAAAGAGTAGTAGTCTTTTAGAGGAGAAATTTTAATTACAAGTTCTCCGGTATGTACTACGAACACTTTTCTTGCTTCCATATCTGTTTTTGTGAATGTTAACCGAATTGTAATATCGCCAGCATATTGCGTTAATTCTGTATCTACTGGCAGAACATATCGAATGTGTTCTTTATACAATTCAGCATCTTTTTTTAAAATTTCTGCATGTGGAACATTTGCTTGATCCACGTATTTTAATGTGGCAGTAAATTCACTCAAGTCCAATTCTCCATAATTCGGAGGGATTAAAATTTGAATTTTATCTGCTAATTTTTCTCTTTGATATAGTGTTGTGACGACAGTAGCAGTGAGGGATTTGTCGTCATTCATAATTATTGTGTAAATTGTGATCACCTCGTTTCAAATAAAAAACAGTCTATATTGACTGTCATTAAGCTATACTGTATGCGAATGTAACATGTCGTTCCAACATCCCGGTATTATCTGTAACAAAGCTAATCCTACCATTGTTTGATATTTGAATTCGTGTTGAGGCACCATATGTAGAGTTAGATGTAACATTTTGTGCAGTAGCAAAAACCGTTCCATAAGGTCTAAATCCATCAGGAATAGTTATTTCGGATATAGTTGCACTTTTGCTTGTGCCAGTAGCTCCAGTCCAAAAAATATTACATACACAAATCGATCCGAGTTTTACTAATCTTACATTCATGGAATTTCCCCAAGGTTGTCCATATAAGTCTCTTGTTTCAACTGTAAGAACACCATTAATTTGTTCTTTTAAAACTCGTCCTTGATTTGCACTTAAAGGAACAGTTGCCGAGCTGGAAGTTAAATTATCAACAATATCAGACCTGTCTATTTTCCCCTCAAGTTTTGACAACACTTGTGAATTATTTTCTTCAATCGTATTAAGCTTTGTATTCATAGACTCTAAGAATTCTGCAACAAATACCTCTTCACTATCACTGTTTCTGTTTATCATGATATCGCCGTCAATCTGCAATTTTGCCCTATCTGTCTGATTGAAATCAGGAACTCGATTTATGGCAACAGTACCATCTTCATAAACAGACAGTGGTGCAACACCTTGAGACAAAGATGGATTGATTACTACTTCAGAAAACCTGTCTTTAAACTTAAATTGGAAATCATAAGACTCCCCCTTTTCTAGTGTTAAAAAATTAGAATTTATTATTATTTTCTTATAATCACTTCCATCAATTCCGCCATCTTGAATATTAGTTATGGTAGTCCATGATAAAGGCATACTTGTTCCAGTCCTACAATATCTATAATAAGAAGTAAAAGATGTGTTATATCCGCTTACCCTAGAGATATTACAAACAACATTTAAACTTACTTCCTTTTCAAAATTTCCTAGTCTTTTCAGCTCAAATGTAGTAGCAAGTGGAACATGATAATCAATTACTTCAAAAGCGTTTTGCTTTACTACCGGCGAAGAAGATATTCCACGCGCATCTACAGCATAAACAGATATAGAGTATCTTCCATATTCAGTAATCGCTCCAAGATCGATCAATACATCTGATTGTGATTCCTGTGCTTCATATGTTCTGCTAAAACTATTGTTGTTGCCACCGGAAATGGTGCATACATATTTACTAATTGTAGAAACAGAAGAGTGAGCTTTGTTTGATGTGCTAATTTGAACTTGCATACATGGTATATTCGCAAGAGCTTTGCTAGAGCCAATAATATTTGACACAGAATAGTTAATATTACTATACGAGTAATTTGTAAATACAGGTGCTGTAGAAGAAATATTCAATTGCATTGTCGCAGAATATTGTTGATATGGTGTTTCTACTCCGTTGATATGTAAGTTCTGCACAATAACAACAGTAATCCACTCTTTAAGACCAGCAAGTTTGTAAATTTTATTTTTTTGATCAGATGTGAGAGTTATAGATACATAACTTGACTGTATATTCTTCTTTTCCGCAAAGTAATTGTTATCATCTTTTGAACCAACATATAAGTATACTGACGATGTTGGGGTAGTTCCGGTAAAATATAGATTTATAGGAGAGTTTATATTTAAATTGAAGTCACCCGTGATTGACGGATATCCAATAGAATGTTCAATATATCCACTATTTGTCCATAAGCTTGTTCCAGTTTTTTTGACACGAATTTGAAACCTATAATTTCTGTTTGGTGTGACTGTATATGTAATTGATCCGGTTTTGCCAGAAACAGAGAATTCTTTAAGCTTTGTGTCGCCGTCATATAAGTGTAATGCGTCAATATTATCAGATGTAGCCCAATTAAACCCAACAGTCGTTCCTGAAGTAGAATTGTTTTTTTCAAATTGAGTAATCTTTACATTTCTATCAATATGTTTTCCAAAATATGCATTACGAATCTGTCCAGTTCCACCTAATTCCGCAGCCGTTGGGGACACTGATGTTCCAAAGTACATATCACCAAACATTGTAAAACTAAGATCACCATTTGCATCATGAGGAATATCTGTGAATGTTTTTCGTCCAATTTCAACCCATACATTCTGACCAACATTGAGATCAAAAGTCCAAGTAACATTTCCTGTATTATATCCAGTTCCCTCTATCGCAATTCTATACCATGCGCTTCCTTCACGGTTATATCCCCAATAAGAATAATCAGTTCTCCTAAAATACAGAGCAATTGTTATGTTGGACGTGTTTTGAGCCGCATTTACAGTCTCGTTAATAACGTCAATTCTTTTTTCGTATCTTCCTGCCAAACTTTATCACTCTCCAATCTATATAAAAAGATGTCATGCTGTACACGACATCTTAAAACTTTTATTAACTTGAACCACCTGTTTTTACAAATGCAATTCCATTTCGTGTAATACTATTATTATCTTGTACTGTCAAAGGAATCATTTTTAATGTTGGCAACTCTACCCCTCTGTCTGCATATACACGGGATGTTTTTGTGGCATCTTCTTGCATCCAGAAAACTTTATTACCGTTATACCATCCTTCAAATCCATTTGTTGTCATTTGTGTGCTTCTTGAAGTAGATGGGTTTAATACTTGCACGCCTTTTCCGTCAATCGTTACATTTATTTGTTCGGAAGACACACCATCGTTATACATTCCATATTTCTTAAAAACACCTTGCCAACCAGAAGCAGATTGCTGAATAGCAGATGATATCTTCTGATCAGTCGTCTCGTCAATTCCTTCGATGATACCTGTAATTTTTCCTAACTCAACATTGAACGAAGTATTCAAGGAGTCTATTGCATTGTTCAGTGCAGATTTTGCATTTTCCAAGTCTTGCGATATTTTTTGAATATTTACGTTGAATCCATTTGCACTTTCCTTAATTTCAGTTCTTAAATTCTCCTCTACGTTTTGAATTGTAGTATTTATCCCTGCTATATTCTGTTGAACAGAAGAGAAGTTATCATTTATTATAGTATCATTTATATAATAAGTTTTCCCGCTAGGATCCTCTTTGTATCCTCCACTTTGCTGATATCTTGAATCATATAAAGTGAACCAAGTCTTGCCATCCGTGGAAACCTGTAATCGATGATTGAATATCTTTACCGCATCTAATTCTGCACTTGTAAGAGGATATTCATGCCAAATTGTTATATAATCAATGTCATTTTTAACCTGTCCTAAATCTAATTCTAAACATTTCCATCCAGTTTCTGCTTCAATATATTTCGATGTATCACCATCTGTATATCTTTCTGGATATTGGATAGTAATTGCAGAGCCATCTTCATCTTTGCAAATTGGGATAATTCCATTTGCAATGTTTACATTTTTAGAAAATACATTTATTTCAGTCCATCTATTTTGGTTATCCAAATTACTGCCATTTAACCAATCTCTAATGTAGCGTATAGCAGTAACATGATTTTTCCCAACTGTATGTATGATATTGTCTGCAGACAAACTTATTTCCGCTTTTAAATCATTTTTTGTGTCTTCAACTTTTTGATTTATTTCTCCGGCTGTACTTTCAATTTTACTTGTTAAATTTTTCTCTGTATCTTTTACAGTTTGTTCTATTTCTCCTGCACGTATTGACAGTTGCGATATTTCTTTTTCCATATTTCCAACTGTCAGATCGATACGCTCTGCTGTTTGTTTTATTTCAGATTTTAAACCGATAATTTCTTCCGCATCATCCTCTGGTGCAGGAGTCCAAGAAGTATCAATCGTACCTCTTGATAAGTATGCTTCGTAAAAAAATGTCGTGCTGTTTATCGGAGGTGTGATATCTATATTCTTATTTGATACATCTGATACCTTTTTAACTTTTACAACTTTTGTCCACTGGGAATTTGACTCTGACGTGATTATTTCTCCAAATACGTTGATAGAAATTGTACATGGTGTATTCGTCTTGTGCCAAATCACAAAAACATAGCTATCAGGCTCAGTAATTAAATTTGATAATCTATAACTATTCTGTTCACTGTCTATAGATAATTTTAATACCGTGTCTTCAATTCCATATGGATTAGTCATTTTAACAGATTCAAAATTAGCCAATCACTCACCTCCTAATAATTTTTATATCTTAACAAGACCATATGAATTAAAAATTAAATCTTTAGAATTTCGAATTAAATTTCGACATCCTATATCAACTGTCTGATCAGAAATAACGTTGATTGTATATCTGTCTAACTCATCTGTCTTGTCGAGTTCTTTATATAAAACACATTGAATTTTTGTTACGTTATCTGATTTTGGGGTATATACAATCTCTGACTGTTTTACGGATGAGAAGTATTTTTCTGTAAAAACTCCACCATCTGATTCCAGAATTTGAAAAGCCCCGTTATATTTTTTCTGAGATAAATTTCCTTCTCTGTAAAACGAAGAAAATTTAATTGTTTTAGGGTCAAAAGTATTATCAGTTAATTTTTTTATAATTGTATCTGACGATTGAAGTGTGTATACGACTGTATTTTCTACGTCTTTTCTTTTTGACAAAACAAAACGTTTTGTGTCAGATCTAATCTCTTGTTTATCACTAATTGTGACAGAATATTTAGCTGTAATATCAACATATCCAGTATCAGTTGTCATATTTGTTACAGTGTATGTAAATGTCTTTGGGTTCCAATTTCCGGTTACGCCTTGTGACGGCAACTGTGTAAACGTACAATTTTCAGTTACAAGTTCTGAACCAAAAACAGCAGAAACAGTTGTTTCGCATCCACTATAATTTCCATTTTCTCCGGTTGAATCTGTTGGTATAATATGATTATCGTTTGTAAGTGAAATAGTAAAGGAAACATTTTTTTTTAATTCTTCGCTAAGTCCTTTTTTGGTGATGTAGTTCTTTTCTACTGTCTGTTGAAATCCTTCTGTTGATTGTTTAAACGCAGAAAATTCTTGACTTAATGTCTGTACTGTACTTCCATCTGCTTTTTTGTCAAGCGTAGATTGTACTTTACTTACTTCTGTTATTATTTCTCCATTTTCGCCAATATATTGATTGAATTTTGTCTGGTCAACCTTCGCACTAATCTTTTTATTTAAATTATCGACCTCTAATCCAATCTTTGTAATAATTGTTTCTTCCAATGAAGAGACATCGTTTTTTACATCTTCTGGAGCAGGTTTCCAATCCGTAACAATTGTTCCACGCTCAATTTGAAGATTTTTGAACATATAATATGTATTCGGTTTGGAATCCATATCAGTGAGATACAATACTTGTTGTCGAGTACTAGGAAGAGTTTTCTTCGTTCTTACCTGAAAAATACATTGTTTCCATTCGTCTTTCACAATCTCATTTTTGATTGCAGTATATGTTTCTCCAATATCATTGGTATTCTTTACGCTATTTTCGTCGCATAGATATGCATTAATAGAAGTAGTAACGTTAGATTTTACATCAAAAGAAATCATATAATCTTCATCAGGTTTGTATTTTTCAGGCATAATCTTGCTATATAAAATATAAGACCATCCGCTTTGAGCTAAAGACCCTCGCGTTAGTTTTGCACAATTTATTTTATTTGAAGATTCGGCAGAAGTAGTATAATCGCCAACTTCCATATTCCATCGCCAATTTTTATCTCCCCTGTTTGTTTCTTCTACAAGATTTACTCCTCCAGAATTTGTATTGCTTCCGTCATTCAAGACAGTAACAGTCTGATAATCCAATTTATTAGTAATACTTCCACTTGCACATAAAGTACATTTAATTGCAGCATCGTCTTTTTGTACTTTATATATGGAGATTGCTTCATCTTTTGAAGAGGTATATACTGTTTCAAACGTTGTTCCATTTATGCTTCTTTCTATGATAAAACGACCCGAATATTTGTAGCCGCCGCATTTCCATCTTTATAAAAACCAGAAAATGTAACAGCTTCTGGTGAAAACTTATCACCAGAAAGCTTCTTAACAATTAAAGTAGATGGTTGTAACATATATACTCGCGCAGAACCATTAGCCCCATCTTTCGTTTTTGTCCAAGAGAATTGTTTTACAACAGACTGTCCTTTTAGCGTAAATGTTAGATTAATAACACCGTTCAAAATATCGGCTCCACCAAGAGTTGCATTTTTAGCAACATTTAAAATAACTTTTCCGTCCTTCTCAGGTGTTGCATTTTCAACGGTATGAGATATTCCGGATGGCAATTCACCAACTGTAACCTCACACGCAATTTTTGTAAAGCCTTCATATCCAGTGAAAGGTATTTCAAGCAGCATTTGTTTGCTTACAAGTCCTGCATTCGTACATGGGATCGACTGTGATTCATTCGCAACTACTACATTTAATGCGGGTGTTCCGGGATTTCCTTGTTCGCCATCATTCACAACAGTTAGTGTAATTTGTCCATATGCTTTCATATTTCACCATCCTTATATTAAAATAGGAGAGTAGTGCTTCCTACTCTCCGTGAATGACAATTTTATGTTGTTAAAGAAATTTCTGCCTCGCAATTAATCACCAGATTCTTATTCACAAGTTCTCTATCGACAAAAATAACTTTTCCTGTTTTCCATTCTTTGTCTGTGTCAAGCTCGACTCCATTTTGCCGTCTGTAATACTTATAAACTCCAGTTGGTAAATCACTTTCTACAGCATCAGCCCATGCGGATCCATTATATTTCTTGAGAACAACTTCTTTTTTTACCTTATCAATATGATAATAGAAGTCTCCTGTATGAGGAGACTTTGGAGCTTCTGTAGAGAATGTAGTTGATTTAATTGGATCAATTTCTTCTCCATTTAAATATGCTAAAGTATACACCGCTCCAAAAGTTGTTTCATTTGTAAGTTGTGTACCTACAGAACATAACACTTGTAAATCAAGCGGGTCATTTTTATCGGTCACAGTCCAATATGCAATATATTCTTTCCCGCCATATGTCGCTGTACATTTAAATGAAGCGAGAGAATCTACCATCACTGGAGTAACTGTTAATTTACTTGTTGTCTGCCCCTCAATAATTTCGTAATTTCCACTTTTGAATTTTGCCCACTTATATGTAATGCCTGAAGCGATAATTGTACTTCCGTCAGAAAGTTGAGTTTCTAATACGACATTATTACCACCATTTACGATTACATCACCTTGCGGAGCATAAATCTGTAACAGTACCGCATTCGTTGCTTGAATACTCTTTGTCCAACCAAATTTTTTAACAACAGAAACACCACCTACAGTGAAAGTAAGAGAGAATGTTCCTGATAAATCAGAAGCAGAACCGAGGTTATTTCCTGCAGGAACATTTATAATCAGCAATCCATCATTAGATGTTGTACCGGCTGTGTTTGTTTTTACAGTAACTCCAGATGGTAAAGTTCCAGGAGTGCATGTTACTGCAGCTCTGCTTAATCCCTTATATGCATAAAATGGGATATTGATATCTCTTGAAATCTTAACAGTACCATTTGCATTACATGGGATGACCTCTGCTTCATTACCCATAATTACAGAAATAGAATCTTCACCCGGTTTACCATTTCCACCATCAGTACCGTCTCTTGTAACCATTACAGTCTGTGAGTCCAATTTTGTTGTAGTTCCACCTGACGCATACAACTCACATTTAATTGCTCTTACAGTTGTGTTGGACGGTGTGTATACTTTACTAGGCTCATCTGTTGAGGATGTATATTTAGCTGTTCCGAAATTTAAACCATCCGTTGATTCTAAAATAACAAATCTACCATTATATACGGTTTGTGTTGTTGCTGCTCCAAC